>QLAH01000023.1_pt1 | contig 224248 bp, 211 predicted proteins | sample 4693081 | NCBI WGS metagenome assembly QLAH01 (sample SAMN09425401, study PRJNA476045) | Lake water metagenome, whole genome shotgun sequencing project. | reverse complement strand
GCGAACCGCCTCCAGTTTGAATTCCTGCGTGTACTGCGCACGCACCTGCTTTGCTGATGTCATTCCTTGACTCCTTGTCGACATTTTCAACAAGGGCTAAGAACTCCACTTTTCAGGGGCAACCTCAAACCCTTCGCGGCCTTCAGCGCCTCGCCCATGATGGCCAGCCCTTCGTCCAGCAGCGCGTCGCTGGCGGTGAGGGGCACCAGAATCCGGATGACGTTGGCGTACACACCGCACGACAGCAGCACCAGCCCGCGTTTCAGGGCTTCCATGCACAGGCGTTTGGTCAGGTCGGCAGCGGGTTTGTGGTGGTCGCCGCCCTCGAACAGTTCAATCGCCACCATGGAGCCCAGGCCGCGCACGTCCTGGATTTCCACGTGCTGGGCGGCCATGGCGCGCAGGCCGTCCATGAGGCGCTTGCCCACTTCGTTGGAGCGGTCAATGAGCTTTTCTTCCTCGAACACGTCCAGCACGGCCAGGGCCGCCGCACAGGCCAGCGGGCTGCCGGCGTAGGTGCCGCCCAGGCCACCGGGCAGGGGCTTGTCCATGATCTCGGCCTTGCCGATGACGGCCGCCAGCGGGAAGCCACCGGCCATGCTCTTGGCCATGGTGATGAGGTCCGGCGCCACACCCCATTGCTCGCAGCCCAGCCAGGTGCCGGTGCGCCCGGCGCCCGTCTGCACCTCGTCGGCAATGAGCACGATGCCGTGCTTGTCGCACAGGGCGCGCAGGGCCTGGGCAAACTCGGGGGGCGCGATGTAGAAGCCGCCTTCGCCCTGCACCGGCTCCAGCATGATGGCGGCCACGCGGTCGGGCTCCACGTCGTATTTAAAGATGTGCTCGATGGAGCGCATGGCGTCGGCCACGCTCACGCCGTGCAGGGGGTTGGGGAATTCGGCATGGTAGATCTCGGCGGGGAAGGGGCCGAAGCCGGCTTTGTACGGGGCCACTTTGCCCGTCAGCGCCATGCCCAGCAGGGTGCGGCCATGGAAGCCGCCGCCAAAGGCGATCACGGCCTGACGCTGGGTGGCAGCACGGGCGATCTTGACGGCGTTTTCCACCGCCTCGGCGCCGGTGGACACGAAAAAGGCTTTCTTGGCAAAGTTTCCGGGCGCCAGCGCGATCAGCCGCTCGGCCAGTTCCACGTAGGGCTCGTAGGCCACCACCTGGAAGCAGGTGTGGTGGTAGTGGTCCAGCTGCTTCTTGACGGCTTCCACGATTTTGGGGTGGCGGTGGCCGGTGTTGAGCACCGCGATGCCCCCGGCAAAGTCAATGTAGCGCTTGCCTTCCACGTCCCACAACTCGGCGTTTTCGGCGCGGTCCGCGAACACCTCGTAGGTCTGACCCAGGCCCGCAGGCAGGGCGGCGCGGCGGCGCGCCATCAACTGCGCGTTCGACTTGACATCGGTGAGGCTGGGGTCGCGGTGCATGGCATTCTTCCTCGATGGATCAACAGATGAAATGACTTTACTCCCCGAGGGGGGCTTTTTGGAGTGCCAGTTCACCGGATGTGATGGGGCCACTTGATCGGGCCCCTCCGGTCTGACCTCAGACGGCCCAGGTGGAGCCGTGTTCGGGCACCATGGCGTGCCAGCGGAGTTCGTTCTCGATGCGCCGCCGCAGGCAGTCGGACGCTTCCTGATCGCCATGCACCACGAAAGCCCGGTGGGGCTGCCCGGGGATGGCCCGAAGCCATTGCATGAGTTGTCCGGCATCCGCATGGGCCGATGACGAATGCAGTTGGGCCACCTCGGCACGCACGGCGATGTCTTGTCCATGGATGCGAAGGCTTGGGCCGCCCTGGACCAGCGTGGCGCCACGGGTCCCCGGTGCCTGATAGCCCGTGAGGATGATCAGGTTGCGGTGATCGCCCAGGTACTGGACCAGGTGGTGCAGGACACGACCGCCCGTGGCCATCCCGCTGGCGGCCAGAATCACCTTGGGGCCGTGCTGCCGGGCAATGGCCTTGGATTCTTCGGGCGTTCGCACCATTTTGGCCACTTTGGCCAGGGCCTTGCATTGGGCCGCGTCCAGGCGGTGTTCCCCCAGGTGCTGGGTGAAGGCTTCGGTGCTGTGGATGGCCATGGGGCTGTCCAGATACACCGGCAGCGAGGAAGGCAGGCGTTTCTGGCGTTTGAGTTCGGCAATGGCATGCAGCAAAGCCTGGGCGCGCCCCACCGCAAACACCGGCACCACCGCCGTCCCTCCGCGAGCCGCCACTTTTTCCAGCAGCGGCGCGAGCTCGTCGATCAGGTTCTCGTCGGTGTGCTCGCGGTCGCCATAGGTGGACTCGACGATCACCGCATCGGCGCCCGGTGGCGGATCGGGGGGCAGCATGATGAGGTCGTCGGGCCGGCCCAGGTCGCCCGAAAACAGCAGCCGTTTCCCGCCGACCTCAAGGGAGACGCTGGAGGCGCCGAGGATGTGTCCGGCGCCATAGAAGCGGGCTTTCCAGCCGTGGATGGGTTCGAATTCGCGCAGCGGTGGGACCGTCTTGAGGTGCTTCAGGCTGCGCAAGGCATCGTCTTCGGTGTAAAGCGGCAGGGCAGGGCTGTGCTTGGAAAACCCCTTGCGGTTGGCATACGCGGCATCTTCTTCCTGGATGTGGCCGCTGTCGGGCAAGAGGATGTCGCAGAGGTCTCGCGTGCCCGGCGTGCACCAGGCCTTGCCCTTGAACCCCTCCCTGACCAGCAGGGGAAAGTAACCGCTGTGATCGAGGTGGGCGTGGGTGAGGATGACGGCCTGCAGGTGGTTGGGCTCGAAGGGCAGGGGCGTGCGGTTGCGCAACCGCAGTTGCTTGTACCCCTGAAACAGGCCGCAATCCACCAGCAGGCGCTGGCCATCGTGCTGCACCAGAAACTTGGAGCCGGTCACGGTACCGGCCCCGCCCAGGAAGGTGATCTGAACGCTCATGCGCCCATTTCACCACAGACCATCAGCTGAAGAAAGCCTTGGCTTTCTCGAACCAGCCTTTGTCGTTGGGGCTGTGTTTGTGGCCCCCTTTCTGGAAGGATTCCTCGAGTTCGCGCAGCAGCTTGCGCTGGTGCTCGGTGAGCTTGACCGGCGTTTCCACGGCGATGTGGCAGTAGAGGTCGCCCGGGTAGCTGGAGCGAACGCCCTTGATGCCGCGACCACGCAGGCGGAAGGTTTTGCCATGCTGTGTGCCTTCGGGGATGTCGATCGTGGCCTTGCCCTGCAGGGTGGGCACCGCGATCTCGCCACCCAGGGCCGCGGTGGTGACGCTCACCGGCACCTGGCAGTGCAGGTCGTCGCCGTCGCGCTCGAAGATGTCGTTCTTGCGGATCCGGATCTCGATGAACAGGTCGCCCGCCGGGCCACCGTTGCGCCCCGGTTCGCCGTTGCTCGCCGAGCGGATGCGCATCCCGTCGTCGATGCCGGCCGGTATCTTGATTTCCAGCGTCTTGTGCTTCTTGAGCTTGCCCTGGCCGTTGCAGGTGGTGCAGGGCTCGGGGATGATCTTGCCGCTGCCATGGCAATGCGGGCAGGTCTGCTGCACGCTGAAGAAGCCCTGACGCATCTGCACCACGCCGGCGCCGTTGCAACTCGGGCAGGTCTTGACACTGGTGCCTGGCTTGGCGCCCGTGCCACTGCAGGTGTCGCAGTCTTCCCAGCTGGGAATGCGGATCTGGGCGTCCTTGCCGCTGGCCGCTTCTTCGAGGGAAATTTCCATGGCGTATGACAGGTCGCTGCCACGATACACCTGCCGGCCCCGACCGCCACCCCGCTGCCCGCCAAAGATGTCGCCAAAGATGTCACCGAAGGCGTCAGCGAACCCGCCAAAACCTTCAGGGCCCCCCTGGGCCCCGCGCATGTTCGGGTCCACGCCCGCGTGCCCGTACTGGTCGTAAGCGGCCCGCTTTTGCGGGTCGCTCAGCATTTCGTACGCTTCCTTGGCTTCCTTGAACTTTTCTTCGGCCTCCTTGGCTTTCTCACCCTGATTGCGGTCAGGGTGATACTTCATCGCCAGCTTGCGATACGCTTTCTTGATGTCGTCTTCGCTGGCGTTTTTGGGAACGCCCAGGATTTCGTAAAAGTCTCGTTTGGCCATTAGTCGCGCTTCACTTCCTTGACTTCGGCATCCACCACGTTGTCATCGGCCGGGCGGCTGCCACCACTGGCTTGCGCCTGGGCGGTTTCCGCGCCAGCGGCGCCTGCAGCTGCCTGGGTGGCCTGCATGTCAGCGTACATTTTCTCACCCAGTTTCTGGCTGGCGGTCATCAGTTCCGTGGTTTTGGCTTCGATGGCTTCCTTGTCATCGCCCTTGGTGGCTTCATCAACGGCCTTGATGGCGGCTTCGATCTTGTCCTTTTCGCCAGCATCGAGCTTGTCGCCATACTCGTTCAGGCTCTTGCGCACCGAGCTGACCAGCGAATCGGCCTGGTTGCGGGACTGCACCAGTTCCACCTTTTTCTTGTCCTCAGCGGCGTTGAGTTCGGCGTCCTTCACCATCTTCTGGATTTCTTCCTCGGTCAGGCCCGAGTTGGCCTTGATGGTGATCTTGTTTTCCTTGCCGGTGCCCTTGTCCTTGGCGCCGACGTGCAGGATGCCGTTGGCGTCGATGTCGAACGACACCTCGATCTGAGGAATGCCACGCGGAGCGGGCGGAATGCCTTCGAGGTTGAACTCGCCCAGCAGCTTGTTGCCGGCGGCCATCTCGCGCTCGCCCTGGAACACCTTGATGGTCACGGCCGGCTGGTTGTCGTCGGCGGTCGAGAACACCTGGCTGAACTTGGTCGGGATGGTGGTGTTCTTGGTGATCATCTTGGTCATGACGCCACCCATGGTCTCGATGCCCAGGGAGAGCGGGGTCACGTCGAGCAGCAGCACGTCCTTGCGATCGCCACCCAGCACCTGGCCCTGGATGGCCGCACCCACGGCCACGGCTTCGTCAGGGTTGACGTCGCGGCGGGGTTCCTTGCCGAAGAACTCCTTGACCTTCTCCTGCACCTTGGGCATGCGGCTCATGCCGCCCACCAGAATCACGTCCTGGATGTCGGCCACGCTGATGCCGGCGTCCTTGATGGCTGTGCGGCAGGGCGCGATGGTGCGCTCGATGAGTTCGTCGACCAGGCTTTCGAGCTTGGCACGGGTGAGCTTGATGTTGAGGTGTTTCGGGCCCGATGCATCGGCCGTGATGTAGGGCAGGTTGACATCGGTCTGCGTGCTGTTGGAGAGCTCGATCTTGGCTTTCTCGGCGGCTTCCTTCAGACGCTGTAGCGCCAGCACGTCCTTGGTCAGGTCAACGCCGGCTTCTTTCTTGAATTCGGCAATGATGTAGTCGATGATGCGCTGGTCGAAGTCTTCGCCGCCCAGGAAGGTGTCACCGTTGGTGGACAGCACCTCGAACTGCTTCTCGCCGTCCACGTCGGCAATTTCGATGATGGAGACGTCGAACGTGCCACCGCCGAGGTCGTACACGGCGATCTTGCGGTCACCCTTGCCGGCCTTGTCGAGGCCGAAGGCCAGGGCGGCAGCGGTGGGTTCGTTGATGATGCGCTTGACGTCCAGCCCGGCGATGCGGCCGGCATCCTTGGTGGCCTGGCGCTGGGCATCGTTGAAGTAGGCCGGCACGGTGATGACGGCTTCGGTCACGGCTTCGCCCAGGTAGTCTTCGGCGGTTTTCTTCATCTTGCGAAGCACTTCGGCGCTGATCTGCGGCGGCGCCAGCTTCTGGCCACGCACTTCGATCCAGGCGTCGCCGTTGTCGGCCGCCACGATGGCATAGGGCATCAGGTCGATGTCCTTCTGCACTTCCTTTTCGGTGAACTTGCGGCCAATCAGGCGCTTGGCGGCGTAGACCGTGTTCTTGGGGTTGGTGACGGCCTGGCGCTTGGCCGAGGCGCCGACGAGGATTTCGCCGTCTTCCTGGTATGCAATGATGGAGGGCGTCGTGCGCGCGCCCTCGCTGTTTTCGATCACACGCGTGGTGTTGCCTTCCATGATGGCCACGCACGAATTGGTGGTGCCGAGGTCGATGCCGATGATCTTGCCCATGGGTTACTCCTGTAGATTCCTGAAATCTGGAAAAAATCGAACTGGTATGGAGGTGTGGTTGCCTGACCGCTTTTCAAGGGCTTACCGGGGAGCCGCCACCGTGACGAGAGCCGGTCGCAGGACGCGCTCGCTGATGAGATAGCCTTTCTGGAGCACGGCCACCACCGTGTTGGGCTCCTGGTCGGCGGGCACCATGCTGATGGCCTGGTGGTGGTGGGGGTCGAACTTCTCGCCGGCAGCGGGCGCAATGGCCGCCACCTTGTTGCGACCCAGGGCGCTGACCAGTTGCTTGAGGGTGGCTTGCGCGCCTTCGCGGATCTGCTCCACGGTGGCTTCCTGAATGGCCAGTCCGGCCTCCAGGCTGTCGATCACCGGCAGCAGGCTTTCGGCAAATCCTTCCACCGCATACTTGCGAACCTTGGACACTTCCTCTTCGGTGCGCCGGCGCATGTTTTCCACCTCGGCCTTGGCGCGCAGGTACTGCTCGGCCAGTTCGGCGTTCTGGGCCTTCAGGTGGGCCAGTTCGTCGGCAGGGTTGTGCGCCTGTTCGGCGGCCAGGGCCGCAGCCGCTTCGGCTTCCTCGGGCGACATGGGGGCGTTCAGATCGGGTTTGGCGTAGGTGGGATCTTGCGGATTCTGCATGGGTGGCTGTGCGTGCGTTTCTTCAAAACCGATCAAATGAGGGCTTGCGCAGGGTTTTCAAGAGCTGCGTGACAGAATCGGGCATGAGCAGAGGAGACGTGTCATGAAGCTGTTTCGATTTGGAGAACCCGGTCTGGAGCGGCCGGGTCTGGTAGACGCACAGGGCGTCATGAGGGATCTGTCTGGGCAACTGGACGACCTGACACCTGCCACCCTGGATCCGCAGACCCTGGGGCGTCTGAAGGCGCTTGATGCCAGCCAGTTGCCGGTGGTGCCTTCCACGGTGCGCCTCGGCCCCTGCGTGGGACAGGTTCGCAATGTGGTGGCCATCGGACTCAATTATGCCGACCACGCCGCCGAGGCGGGATTGACGCCACCCAGCCAGCCGATTGTGTTCAACAAGCACAGTGGCAGCATCAGCGGGCCGAACGATCCGGTCTGGCTGCCACCCGGCTCGCAGAAGCTGGACTGGGAGGTGGAGCTGGGGGTGGTGATGGGTCGGCCGGCGTGGCACGTGTCGCGCGACAACGCGCTGTCGCATGTGGCCGGTTACTGCCTGATCAACGATGTGTCGGAGCGGGCCTGCCAGATGGAACGTGAAGGCCAGTGGGTCAAGGGCAAGAGCTATCCGGGACACTGTCCCATGGGGCCCTGGCTTGTGACCGCCGACGAACTGCCCGATCCGCAGAACATCGATCTCTGGCTAGAGGTGAATGGGGTGCGCCGCCAGACAGGCAACACCCGGACCATGATTTTTGACGTGGCCACCATCGTGAGTTACCTGAGCCAGTTCATGCGCTTGGAGCCGGGCGACCTGATTCCGACCGGCACGCCGCCTGGCGTGGGCATGGGCCAGAAGCCGCCGGTCTATCTGCGCGCGGGTGACACCATCCGGCTGGGCAGTTCCCTGCTGGGCACCCAGGAACAATCGGTGCAGGACCGTCCCGTGCGAACGGGTGAGATCGGTTGAGAATGGGCGAAGGGCAGGTCAACCCTGGTAAACCTTGCGCAGCAGGCCGATCAGGGTCTGGCGTTCCTGCTCTGACAGGTGAGTGACGGCTTCGGTTTCGAGTGAGGTCACCACCTGCTGGGTTTCGGCTTGCAGCGCCTCACCGGCCGCTGTCAGGTACAGCCCCTGTGCCCGGCGGTCGCTGGGGTGTGGCCGCTTGTCTATCAGGCCCCGCTCTTCGAGCTGCCTCACCATGCCCACCAGGTTGGGTGGAAGGATGGCCAGCGCGGCGCTCAGCTGCCGGGAGGTGATGCCCGGGTTGTGGGCAATCAGCGTGAGAACCGAAAAATCCACCACCCGCATGCCGTAGGGTGCCATCCGTTCCAGAAACACGCCAATGACCGCGATGGCGGCGCGACGGGCGTTGTACCCGATGAGTCCCTCCAGAAACGAGGCATCCACCGTTGAGATGGATTCGCTGGATGCAAGAGCATGAGGGTCAGCGGAAGAGGATGGGGAAGGCGGCATGGGCCATTATGTTACCGCCATCACCATCTCGCGCCTCATGGCGGCTTCGGGCCAGACCCAGCGGGCAAAGGCGACGGTCACCTTTTCGTTTGCCCCGGAGGCCGACTCCAGCCGGTGGATGGCCCATGCCATGAGCGTGAGCGTGACGACACGCAGGAAGTCACCCGCCACGGGATAGAGCCGGGCACTTTCGGTCTGGCACAGGCCTGGCAGCATCGATTTCAGGGTCTGGAAGGCTTCCAGAGCCCGGGCGCTGGTGGCGGTTTCAGCGGCGGGCAGGTCTGCCTGCAGGCGATCCAGCAAGTTCTTCAAACCTTCACCCTGGTCAGCCAGCACCTTGCGAAACAGCAGGTCCTGCGCCTGGATTTCGTTTGTGCCTTCGTAAATCATGGCCACGCGCACATCGCGCACCAGCTGTTCGATGCCCCACTCGCGCACGTAGCCGTGCCCCCCAAACACCTGCAGGCAGTCGCTGGCGCCATGGAAGCCCTGGTCTGTCCAGGCGGCCTTGAGGACGGGGGTGGCCAGGGCGCACCACTGTTGGGCCTGCTGGCGGCGGACGGTATCGGGGTGGTGCTTGGCCACGTCCAGTTCGATCGCGGTCTGGTACGCGATGACGCGCCCGGCATCCACCCAGGCGCGCTGGGTATCGAGGATGCGCTGCACGGCGGGGTGCTCGATGATGGGGTCGGCCGGTTGCGACGGGTCACGGCGCTCGGGGGCACGCATCTGCCGGCGCTCCTGCGCGTAGGCGCTGGCTTTCTGCCAGGCGGCGTCGAGCACGCCCACGCCCTGCAGGGCCACGTGCAGCCGCGCGGCGTTCATCATCAGGAACATGGCATTGAGGCCCTTGCCCGTTTCGCCCACGAGCCAGCCCGTGGCTTCGTCGAAGCGCATCACGCAGGTGGGGCTGCCATGCAGGCCCATCTTTTCTTCGATGCGTTCGCACACCGCCGCGCTGCGGGCGCCGTCTTCATGGAACTTGGGCACCAGGAACAGCGACAGGCCTTTGGGGCCGGGGGGGCTGTCGGGCAGACGCGCGAGCACCAGATGCACGATGTTGTCGGTGAGATCGTGCTCGCCGCCGCTGATGAAGATCTTGGTCCCGCTGATGGCGAAGCTGCCGTCGGCCCGGGGCACCGCCTTGGTCCGGGCCAGGCCGAGGTCGCTGCCGGCGTGCGGTTCGGTGAGGCACATGGTGGCGAGCCATTCGCCGGTGGCCACTTTTTCCAGGTAGCGGGCTTTCAGTTCGGGGCTGGCGTGGTGCTTGATGCATTCGTAGGCGCCATGCAGCAGGCCGGGCGCCATGGTCCAGCCCAGGTTGGCACCGCTCAGCCATTCGTACAGCACCATTTCAAGCACGGTGGGCAGACCCTGGCCCCCATCTTCCGGGGCGGTGGACAGCGCGGGCCAGCCCGCCTGCCAGAAGGCCTGGTAGGCGTCCCGCGCGCCGGGGGGCATGGTCACCTGACCACCCTGCCAGCAGGCACCGGTTTCGTCACCTTCGCGGTTCAGCGGAGCAACCACCTCGTCGACAAACTTTCCGGCTTCTTCCAGCACCTGACGCAGCAGGTCCGGATCGGCGTTGTCGGCCAGGGCGGGCAGTTCGGCCAGTTGCCGATCGGCCTGCAGGACGTCCAGCAAAAGGTGGCTGATGTCTTGGGCGCGGGGGGCGTAGGCGTTCATGGGGCGTTGCGTGAGGTGGCTTGCTGGGCCTTGTCGGGTGAGCCTTCCAGGCCAGCCAGCAGGGCCTTGCTGTTGCCGGGAATGACCATCTGGAATTTCTTGTCGACAAAGGTGTAGTCGAAGTAGCCCATTCGGGCCAGGGGCTGGATCTTGAGCACATCCACCAGCCCGTCGGGGGTGATGAAGGCGTCATCGATGTGGATGGCCACCACCCGGCCGAAGATGACGTCGACCGTCCCCATGGGGGGTTTGCCCGGAAAGCGCACGGTGTTGAGGTATTCGCACTCGAACTGGATGGGCGAGCCCTTGACGCGCATGGGCTTCACGCGTCGGCTGGGCAGCTTTTCCAGTCCGGCGCGTTCGAACTCGTCCACCCCGAACGGCAGTTCCTCGGCGCTGATGTTGACCGCCTCGCGCAGCTCGTAAGTGGCCATGTTCCAGACAAACTGGCCCGTCGTTTCGGCGTTGCGCACCGAGTCCTTGCGTTCGCCAGCGGTGGTCTGGTTGGCGCTGAACATGACGATGGGCGGGTCGAAGGTGACGTTCTGGAACTGGCTGTACGGGGCCAGGTTGTGGCGGCCCTGCGCATCGACGGTCGAAATCCAGCCGATCGGGCGGGGAATGACGCACGACTTGAACGGGTCATGCGGCAGGCCATGGGGGGTGATGCCGGGTTCGTAATACATGGGGTCTTCCGCTGGGGTGGGCTTCGGATCAGCGGCACAAGGCCTTGATGTCTTCCGGTACCGGGATGGCCTTGATGCGATCGGGATCTTCGGGGTGCCTGATGCAGAAGGCCCGGGTTTCGAGGCCTTCACACAGCACGGTGTCGCCACGCATGACGACGTGTTTCTGGATCACGACCTTGTCGCGCCATTCGATGATGCTGGTGTGCACCTGCAGACGTTCGCCATAGGTCGCGGGTCGCATGAATTTGGTGTGGATTTCCAGCAGTGGCGTGCCGATGATGCCGCGTGTCTTGACCAGTTCGCGCCAGGGCGGGACGCCGCACTTCACGAAGAAGTTGAGAGACGAGGCGTCCATCCACTTGCTGAAGTTGGGGAAGAAGACGATGCCGGCGGGGTCGCAGTCGCCGAACATGACGTCCACTTCGTAGACAACGGTTTTGGGGGTGCTTTCGGTCATGGGGTGTCCTGTGTTCGCCGGTGGTCAGCGGGGGGCCATGCGCAGGGCGCCATCGAGCCGGATGGTTTCGCCGTTGAGGTGGCCGTTGCTCACGATGTGGCAGGCCAGTTCGGCGAACTCGCTGGGTTTGCCCAGGCGCGAGGGGAAGGGGATGCTGGCCGCCAGCGACTGTTGCACCGGTTCCGGCAGGGTGGCCATGAGCGGAGTGGCGAACAGGCCAGGGGCGATGGTGCAGACGCGGATGCCGTGTTGCGCCAGGTCACGCGCCATGGGCAGGGTCATGCCCACCACGCCGGCTTTGGAGGCGCTGTAGGCCTGCTGGCCCACCTGGCCGTCGTAGGCAGCGACCGAGGCGGTGAACACCATGGCGCCACGCTCCCCGTCTTCCATCGGCTCCAGCCTGGCGCAGGCGGCGGCGAACAGCCGGGCCACGTTGTAGGTGCCGATGAGGTTGACGTGGATCACCTTGGCGAAGTCTTCCAGCGGGGCGGCGTTGCCGTCCTTGCCGACCACGCGCCTGGCGGTGCCGATGCCGGCGATCTGCATGAGGATGCGGGCCGGGCCGTGGGCTGCGGCGGCGGCTTCGATGGCGGCCTGCACGCTGTCGGCCTGGGTGACGTCGCACTTCAAGGCCAGCGCGGTGCCGGCGCCGTGCAAGGTGTTGAGATCATGGGCCACGCGCTGGGCGTTGTCCAGGTTCACGTCCAGCACGGCCACTTGGGCGCCCAGGCGGGCGAGTTCGCGGGCGGTGGCTTCGCCCAAGCCGGAGCCGCCACCGGTGACGAGGGCTGCTTTACCTTGAATGTCCATGTCGTATCCTTGAATTGGTGTGAGGTTCAGGCCGCGTCCGGGTTCTCGATCAGCAGCGCAATGCCCTGGCCGCCGCCCACGCAGGCGCTGGAAATGCCATAGCGCAGGCCGCTGCGGCGCAGTTCGCGCGCCAGGGTGAGGGTGAGGCGCACGCCGGTGCAGGCCAGCGGGTGACCCAGCGCGATGGCGCCGCCGTTGACGTTGAGTCTGGCCAGGTCCAGGCCCAGTTCGCGGCCCACGGCCAGGGTCTGAGCGCCCTGGGCTTCGTTGATCTCGAAGCGGCCAATGTCGCCCAGTTGCAGGCCGGTGCGTTCCAGCAGCAGGTGGATGGCCGGGGCCGGGCCGATGCCCATGATTTCGGGTGGCACGCCCACCGAGGCGGCGGCCACCACACGTGCGGCAGGCTTTTTGCCGTGGGCTTTGGCATAAGCGCCAGACGTGACCACGCAGGCTGCCGCCGCGTCCACCAGCGCGGAGCTGTTGCCACCGGTCTGCACACCGCCCTCGTACACCGGCTTGAGCTTGGCCAGCACCTCCACCGGCGAAATGCGCGGGTGGGTGTCGCGGTCCACGCTGGTGACCTTGCCCTGCAGCCGGATACCCCGGGACTTGTAGCCCTCCAGCTCGAACTTCTCTGTCACCACCGGCACGATTTCACCGTCAAAGAAGCCAGCCTCCTGGGCGGCGACGGCCTTGGCGAAAGAGTTGCTGGCGAACTGGTCCACCTCCTCGCGGCTGATGCCGTACTTTCTGGCCAGGTTTTCGGCGGTCTGGATCATGTTGATGCCAGCGGCCGGGTCCTTCAGTGCCTCCCACATGTAGTCCTTGAAGCCCACGGGCGCTCCCAGCTTGAAGCCGGTTCGGTGGTCGAAGGCGGCGATGGGGTTGCGCGTCATGCTCTCGGTGCCCACCACCAGCGCGGCGTCGCAGGCGCCGGCCTCGATCTGTTCACCGGCTTGCCGAAACAGTTCGAACCCCGTGCCGCAGATGCGCTGCGCCATGATGGCCGGCACGTCTTGCGGCACGCCCGCGTACAGCCCGATGTGGCGCGGCAGAAAGAACTGGTCGAAGTCGCCGGGCGCCATGTTGCCGGTGATGACCGAGCCGATGTCGGCCGGATTCACCCCATTGCGGGCCAGCGCCTCGCGGGCAGCCTTGATGCCCAGGTCGGTGGGCGAAAGGTGGCCGAGCGCGCCGCAGTAATCCACCATCGGCGTGCGCACGCCGTCCAGCATCCACACGTCGTTGAAGGCGTTGAAAAATCCCTTGTGGGCCATGGTTATTCCTTCTGAACAGGGGTTCAAGCCTGTGGCTTGACAATGAAATGCAACTCGTCGGCGTGGAGCTTGGCCACGGTGTCGGCGCGGTGGCTCAGCACGGCGCGCTGGTTGATCGAGCCTTTGTCGGTGATCTCGCCACGGTCGATGGTGGGTGGGTCGGCCAGCAGGCACAGCCGTGCAATGCGGTTGGCGCTGCCGGTGGCGGTACGGGCCAGTTCGTTGACGATGGTCTGGAACTTCGCCAGCACGGCCGGGTGATCCAGCACGTCGTGCAGCGAGGATTCGGCAGGCAAGTCGCACAGCTCGCGCACTTTCGGGGTGGGGAACACCATGGCACCCACTTCCTTCATGTTCAGGCCGGTGATGACCACGTCCTGAATGTAGGGGGCACCGGTGGCGATGATCTTGCCGCGCAGCGGGCCCACGCTGACGAAAGTCCCCGTGGCGAGCTTGAAGTCCTCGGCGATACGGCCGTCAAACTTCAGGCCGAGGTGGATGTCGGTCTCGTCGATCCACTTCACCGCGTCACCCGAGCAGAAGAAGCCTTCCTCGTCAAAGGCGTCAGCGGTTTCCTCCGGGGCGCGCCAATAGCCCGGGGTGATGTTGGGGCCGCGGTAGCGCACCTCGGTCTTGCCCTGCATGTCCACCAGCTTCACTTCCATGCCGGGGGTGGGCACGCCCAGGTCGCCGGCCTTCACATTGGGGCTGGTGACGAACAGGCCAAAGGGACCGGATTCGGTCATGCCCAGTCCCGATGTCATGACGATGCGCTCGCCGATCTCCTGCTCCTCGCTTTCATACAGGCTGTCCCACACCGGCTGGGCCAGGGCGGCCCCGGCGTAGAAGAACATCTTGACGCGGGACAGGAAGGTCTTGCGCAGGGCTCGGCCGTCGTCACTGGGGGCCTTCATGGCGTTCGCAATCGCTTCGAAACCCGTCGGGACGTTGAAATACAGCGTGGGGGCGATCTCGCGCAGGTTGCGCAGGGTTTCGTGCATCAGGGCCGGGGTGGGCTTGCCGTCGTCGATGTACATCGTCCCGCCGTGGTAGAGCACCATGCCGAAATTGTGGTTGCCACCGAAGGTGTGGTTCCAGGGCAGCCAGTCCACCAGGACCAGCGGACCTTCCTGCAGGACGGGCATGGATTGCGTCATCTGCTGCTGGTTGGCGCACCACATGCGGTTGGTGTTGATGACCGCCTTGGGCAGCTTGGTCGAGCCGCTGGTGAACAGGAACTTCACGATGGTGTCGGGCCCGGTGCTGGCCATCACGTTGTCCACGGCTGATGTGTCGGCCGTCTGTGCCAGATCCTCGAACGGTGTGGTGACGCGGCCGTCGATCGACCCCTCGGCCAGCACGACCTCCCTTTCAGGCCCCACCGCCGACTGGATGGCCTGGGCATAGCGGGCGTCCTGCGCAAACACCAGGCCCGGGGTGACGGTTCGCAGCACATGCCTGAGCTTGTCGAAATCGGTGCTCACCAGCGAGTAGGCCGGGGAAGTGGGGACAAAGGGCACGCCGGCCAGCAGACAGCCCAGCGCGATCAGGCCATGTTCCAGGCTGTTCTCGCTGAGGATCACCACCGGGTGATCGGCATCGAGTCCGCGATGGATCAGGGCCTGTGCAATGCGTCGGGCCGTCGTCCAGGCCTCCCCGTACGTGACATGACGCCAGTCGCCCCATGTGGTTTTGCCTTGGGGGTCCGTCAGCCGCTGGCGCTGTGCCATCCAGGTCTGCTGTGGACGCACCTCCGCCCACTGACGCAAGCGGTCCGCGAGCCGGCCAGGGTAGGGCTGCAAGGCCTGATCGGCATTCAGATAGTGGACACCTGTCGGGCCATCGCGCAGGGTCACGCGGGTCACGCCGAAGGTGAGGGGGCGGAACTTGGGGGTCGTGCTCATCTTGTCTGCCTCTGCGGTGGGGAGATTCAGGCCTTCTGGACCTTGGCGGCCTTGCCTTCCAGGAACGCGCGCACACGGGCCTTGGCTTCGGGGGCGGCCTGGGCAATCGAAGAGATGAGGGCTTCGGTGAAGAAGCCGTGGTCACCTGGCTGCTCGGCAATGCGAGGCAGGGCATGCATGAGCGCAAAGTTGGTGAGCGGGGCGTTGGTGGCAATCCGGGTGGCCAGTTCCAGTGCCTTGTCAAGAGCGGTCCCAGCCGGGACCACGTATTGCGACAGGCCGATGCGCTCACCGTCCTGGGCGTTGTACACACGGCCGGTCAGCATCATGTCGGTCATGCGGGCGGCGCCGATCAGCTTGGGAATGCGCACCGATCCCCCGCCGCCCACGAAGATCCCCCGAGTGCCTTCCGGCAGGGCGTAAAAGGCGGATTCGTCGGCGACGCGGATGTGGCAGGCACTCGCCAGTTCCAGACCGCCACCCACCACGGCGCCATGCAGGGCCGCCACCACGGGCACCGTGCCCTTTTCCACACCGTCGAGCGCGGTATGCCACATGCGCGAATGGAAGATGCCTTCGCCGGCATCGCGTTCCTGCAGTTCCGACAGGTCAAGACCGGCGCAGAAGTGATCGCCTTCGCCATGAATGACGGCGGCGCGTGCGTTTGCGGGCAGGTTCTGGAAGGTGTCGCGGATGGCCAGAATCAGCCCGTCGCTCAGGGCATTTCGCTTGGCTGGCCGGCAGAGGCGGACCACGGCGACATCGCCGTGCATGGTGAGCTGGACAGCGTCTTGGGCGGGGTTGGCGGTCTTGGAGGTCATGAGGGCTGGATCCAATTAAACGTTATTAAGTATAACCAAAAGCGTGGGTTTTGTGGGGATGAGGTTCGGTCAAGCGAAATGGTTTCAATACATATCTGTATGTGAATCGGAATGTAATGACTGTTGAAGCCCTTGCCCATCAGGGAAAACGCGAACCGAGCGTGCGGGTCGTTATGATTCATCCATGAATGAGCGTCCTTCCTCTGTTTCCACACACAGTCCCCTGACCCGTGTGAGGGTGGCGCGCGATCAGGCCCGTGCATCGCTCACCCCGGATGACTGGTTGCGCCAGGCGGCCGACGTGCTGGTGGAAAAAAGCGTGGAAGGGGTTCGGGTTGACGTGCTGGCCCGGATGCTCGGGGTCACACGGGGCAGTTTTTACTGGCATTTCACCGATCGGGACGATCTGCTGGCTCGCCTGCTGGCCTCCTGGAAGCAACGCCAGACCGAGCAGGTGATTGCCGCTCACGAACGACCAGGGCTGACCCCTCAGGCCGTGATCAGCGACCTGGCAGGGTTGCCGTTCCGTGGGGCATCTGCCCAGCGAGGTGCATCCATCGAGCTGGCCGTGAGGGCCTGGGCCCGACGAGACGAGCGCGCCAGGGCGGTGGTGGACGAAGTCGATTCGGTTCGACTCGAGTACATCCGGCACGTCTTCATGCAACTGGGCTTTGCCGACGATCAGGCCCGGCATCGGGCTTTTCTGCTGTACAGCTACATGCAGGGGGAGTCGCTGTTCCGTTCACTGGGTGGTGGGTCGCAACAGGCGTGCCGTCGCCGTTTCGTGGAGCAGTTGCTGACGCAGCCCCCGGCTGTGCATGGGGAAAGTGCCGCATGACGCCCCCGGCTCCCGAAAGCAGCCCTTTGCTCAGGCTGGACGGGCCCGTGGCGACGATCACGCTGAACCGTCCCGCCCACCGGAATCGCCTGCACAACGAAGACCTGCTCACGTTGTTGCGCCATTTCGAATCGATCGAGTCCCGACACGAATTGCGTGTGCTGGTGCTGCGGGCCGTCACCCCGGCCGCCGGACCGGTCTTCAGCGCGGGATACCACATCGGCGATTTCCAGGGTGGCCATGCAGGGGGTGACATCGACTTCGAGCACGTGCCCGACGCCCTGGCCCGACTTCGGGTGATCACGCTGTGTGCCTTGAGTGGCAGCGTCTATGGTGGTGCCACCGATCTGGCCTTGGCTTGCGATTTCCGGGTGGGCGTGGAAGGCATGGAACTGCGGATGCCGGCCGCCGCGCTGGGGCTGCACTATTACCCCAGCGGCCTCCGGCGTTTTGTGGCTCGCATCGGACTGGGTGCCACGCGGCGCTTGTTCCTGCGTGCCGAAGCGACGCCAGCCGCCGAACTGCTGGCCATGGGCTATCTGGATGAACTGGTGCCCTCTGCGGCTCTGGATGCAACGGTGGACGCGCTGGCGCAGCGTTTCGCCACCCTGGCGCCCCTGGCGCTTCAGGGCATGAAGCAGACCATCCAGGAAATCGCCTGGGGTGAAGACCGGCTCGCAGACTGGCGAGCCCGCGAAGCCCTGACCAAGGCCAGTGCCGACTTTGCCGAGGGCAGGGCGGCTTTTGCGGAGCGCCGACCCCCCCGGTTCAACGCGTGCTGAAAAGCACGCAGACGGTCGTCAGGACGCGCCGGCCCCGAGCTTTTCCGACAGTTCGCGGCACGTCTGCAGCAGGGCGCTGGCTTGCGGGCCCTGCGGATCGGGATTGAGCAGGGCGCTTGGTCCAATGGCCGCAATGGCCAGCGCGAGCCGACCAAAACCGTCAAACACCGGCGCGGCCATGGCACTGATGCCGGGCATCAGTTCATCCTGCACCCGGGTGAGTCCTTGCTGCCGGATGGCCTGCAATTCGGCCGAGAAGGCGGGGTCATCCAGGGCGCCGGGCATGCCTTCTCTGGCGAGCGCCTTCTCGATGGCGGGCCGCGACCAGAAGGCCGCAAACACCTTGCCGGTTCCGGTGTGACGCAGGGAGGCCGGCGAGCCATGTCGCATGGCCACATACACCGGGGTGGGGCCTTCTTCCACGCGGATGATCACCGGCCCTTCGCCACCCCAGACCGCGGCCGACACGGTGCAGCCGACGCGCTGGGCCAGCGCTGGCAGTTCGGCCGTGGCCAGCCGCACCGGGTCCACCTGCTGCAGGCTGATCAGGCCCAGCTGCATGGCCAGTGGCCCCAGGCCGTAATGGCCGCTGACCGGGTCCTGCTCGATCAGGCCCAGCTTCCCAAAACTCACCAGGTAAGGGTGGGCCTTGGCGGGCGTCATGTCGGCTTCGCGGGCCAGGTCTTTGAGGGCCAGCGCGCGCCCAGTGTGGGCCAGGGCTTTCAGCAACTGGCCGCCCACTTCCACGCTCTGGATGCCGCGCGAGGTGCGGCCTTCGGTTTCCTCCAATGGGGGCGGCATGTGGTCTGGGTGGCTCATGGGGCGATTGTCCATGCCGATGTCGGCGTCACGGTGGCAAATAAGGGTTTTTACCTAAACCAATCCGTTTGTCAATATCGAACTTTAACGCTACCATACACTCATTGATCTATAGCAAACTTGTTCGTCATTGTTGAATTTTGGAGTCCAAGTACATGAGTACCAAAACCTTCGCCTCGGCGGCTGACCTGGAAGAGAAGCAAGTGAGCTTCGAGCAGCTGTCGGAGCATGCCTGGGCCTACACGGCCGAAGGCGATCCGAACACCGGCATCATCATTGGCGACGACGCCGTGCTGGTGGCCGACACGCAAGCCACCCCCGCCATGGCGGCTGACGTGGTGCGCCGGATCCGCGAAGTCACCGACAAGCCCATCAAGTACGTCGTGCTCACCCATTACCACGCCGTGCGCGTGCTGGGCGCCAGCGCCTACCAGCCGCAGCAGATCCTGGCCAGTCAGGACACCTACGACCTGATCGTGGAGCGCGGCGAGCAGGACAAAGCCAGCGAGATTGGCCGCTTCCCGCGCCTGTTTCGCAACCTGGAGACGGTGCCCGCAGGCCTGACCTGGCCCACCATGACCTTCACCGGCAAGATGACCCTGTGGCTGGGCAAGCTGGAAGTGCAACTGCTGCAACTGGGCCGTGGCCACACCAAAGGCGACACCGTGGTGTGGCTGCCCCAGGAACGCACCCTGCTGTCGGGTGACCTGGTGGAATTCGACGCCACGCCCTACGCCGGGGACGCCTACTTCCAGGACTGGCCGCAGACGCTGGACAACATCGCCCAGCTCAACCCGCTGGCCCTGGTGCCCGGCCGTGGCCCGGCGCTGCGTGGCGAAGCCCAGGTGCAAAAGGGACTGGAAGTCACACGCGCCTTCGTCAGTGACGTGTGGGCCAGTGTGAAAGCCGGCGCCGATGCCGGGCGCGACCTGCGCAAGGTCTACGAAGAGACCTTTGCGAGGCTCCAGCCCAAGTACGGCGAGTGGGTGATCTTCAACCACTGCATGCCGTTCGACGTGACCCGCGCTTACGACGAAGCCACCGGCTACCCAGATCCGCGCATCTGGACCGCCGAGCGCGATCGCCAGATGTGGGAAGCCCTCGAAGGCTGATCGCCCCGCCCCAACCCGAACACCGCGACCGCAGAGGACACCCATGACCCCGATCGACGCCTCCCGCATCCCTTTCCGTGGCACCGGTGAAGCCGTGCAGGCCATTGAGTTTCCTTACCGCCGATCGCCCGACCAGGACGCGGCCACCCCGGTGCATCACCCCATCGTGGTGGTGGGTGCCGGCCCGGTGGGCCTGACGCTGGCCATCGACCTGGCCCAGCGCGGCCAGCCGGTGGTGGTGCTGGACAACGATTTCAAACTCTCGATCGGCTCCCGGGCGCTGTGCTTCGCCAAGCGAACGCTGGAAATCTGGGACCGCCTCGGCGTGGGCGACCCCATGGTGGACAAGGGCGTGTCCTGGAACGTGGGCAAGGTGTTCTTCAAGGACCAGCAGGTGTACCAGTTCAACCTGCTGCCCGAGCCCGCGCACGAGCGCCCGGCTTTCATCAACCTGCAGCAGTATTACTGCGAGGCCTATCTGGTGGAGCGCTGCCTGCAGTTGCCCAACATCGAGATCCGCTGGGGCAACAAGGTCACGGGCATCGCCCCGCGCGACGACGGTGCCCTGCTGACCATCGAAACCCCTGAAGGCGCTTACTCCCTGGACGCCGGCTGGGTGCTGGCCTGCGACGGTGCCCGTTCGCCTCTGCGTGGCCTCATGGGGCTGGAGAGCAAGGGCCGCATCTTTCAGGACCGCTTCCTGATTGCCGACGTGAAAATGAAGGCCGACTTCCCGACCGAGCGCTGGTTCTGGTTCGATCCGCCCTTCCATCCCAACCAGAGTGTGCTGCTGCACCGCGAGCCCGACAACGTCTGGCGCATCGACTTCCAGCTCGGCTGGGACGCCGACCCGGAGGAAGAAAAGAAGCCGGAAAACATCGTCCCGCGCGTGAAGGCACTGCTGGGCAAAGACGCGGACTTCACCCTCGAATGGGCCAGCGTCTACACCTTCGCCTGCCTGCGCATGGACCAGTTCATCCACGGCCGGGTGATATTTGCCGGTGATGCCGCCCACGGCGTGTCGCCCTTCGGTGCCCGTGGCGCCAACAGCGGCGTGCAGGACGCCGACAACCTGGCCTGGAAGCTGGACTGGTTGCTCAAAGGCTGGGCCGGCCCCGAATTGCTGGCCACCTACGGCCCCGAGCGCGAATACGCGGCCGACGAGAACATCCTGAACTCCACCCGCTCCACCGACTTCATCACACCCAAGAGCGAGATCAGCCGTCTGTTCCGCGACGCCACCCTCGACCTGGCCCGCGAGCACGATTTCGCCCGTCGCATCGTCAACAGCGGCCGCCTGTCGGTGCCGGCCACGCTGCACGGTTCCCGCCTCAACACCCCGGACGGGGATGCCTTTGCCGGCAAGATGGTGCCCGGCGCGCCCCTGACCGATGCCCCGGTGCAGCGCGCCGATGGCACCGCCAGCTGGCTCTTGCGCGAAACCGCCGAGGACTTCACGCTGCTCGTGTTCGGCCCCGTGCCAGCCTGGGCGCAAGGCCTGCCCCACGTCACCGCCATGTCCGTGGGTCAGGACCTGAGAGACGTGCAGGGTCTGGTGCAGCAGCGGCTCGATGCCACCCCGGGCACTGCCTACCTGATCCGCCCCGACCAGCACGTGGCGGGCCGCTGGCGCCATCCCACCGAAGCCACTGTGCGCGCCGCGCTGGCCACCGCCACGGCACAGCAGGCCAGCCGCATGGCGGTTGCGGCCTGAACCGCCAGGAGATCGAGATGCTCAACACCCAACCCACCGCCTTGCCCTACGACGACATGTACGAGGCGCTCATTGCCGCGCACAACGGTCTGAGCACCGAGCAGAGCCACGCCATGAATGCCCGCCTGGTGCTGCTGCTGGCCAACCACATTGGCGACCTGGCCGTGCTCAAGGAGGCCTTCCGGGTCGCGCGCCACAGCGCTGCGCCGGAGGCGGGCGAACCCGCCGTCAATTCCATCGTCGACAAGTCGGCCATCACGCCGGTGGTGCCCAGCCACGCGGCGGCCGCCTGATCCCACCTCATCGGTCCATCCATCGGAGACACACCATGTCATTGATCCAGAACATCCACCACGTGGCCTACCGCTGCAAGGACGCCAAGGAAACCGTGGAGTGGTACACCCAGCACCTCGACATGAAGTTCGTGCTGGCCATCGCCGAAAACGAAGTGCCTTCCACCAAGGCGCCGGACCCGTACATGCACATCTTTCTGGACGCGGGCAACGGCAACGTCCTGGCCTTTTTCGAACTGCCCACGCAAAAGCCCATGGGCCGCGACGAGAACACCCCGGCCTGGGTGCAGCACCTGGCGCTCAAGGTTGACTCCATGGACACGCTGCTCGCCACCAAGGAGAAGCTGGTGGCCGCTGGCATTGACGTGATTGGCCCGACCGATCACACCATTTTCAAGAGCATTTACTTCTTCGACCCCAACGGCCACCGTCTGGAACTGGCCGCCGACACCGGCACCCCCGACATGTACCGCAAGCTTGACGAGGTGAAGTGGGACATGCTGGAAGAGTGGAGCCGCACCAAGCAGGCCCCCAAGCACGCCGCCTGGATGCACGACGGCAGCATGGCCAGCTGAGGACCCCCGGATGACGCAACTCAACGAAACCCACGACCCGGCACTGACCAGCTGGGTCGCGTCGGCCAACGCGGCCGGCACCGACTTCCCGATCCAGAACCTGCCGTTTGCGGTGTTCCGCCGCCAGGGTTCGGCCGAAGCGTGGCGCGGGGGCGTGGCCATTGGCGACCAGATCGTCGACCTGGCCGCGGTGGCCCAGGCCGGCGTGTTCACCGGCGAAGCGGCCCGGGCCGCACAGGCCGGCGCGCAGGACAAGCTCAACGCGCTGATGGCGCTGGGGCAGGGTGACTGGTCGGCCCTGCGGCTGGCCCTGTCGCGTGGCCTGCGAGCGGGCAGTGCCCAGCAGGCGGCGCTGCAGGCCTGCCTGCTCCCCCAGTCCGAAGCCGAGCACGACGTGCCCGCCCGCATCGGCGACTACACCGATTTTTACACCTCGGTGTACCACGCCACCAACATCGGCAAGCAGTTTCGGCCCGACAACCCGTTGCTGCCCAACTACAAGTGGGTGCCCATTGGCTACCACGGTCGAGCGTCCAGCATCGGCGTGTCGGGTCAGGCTTTCCACCGGCCCAAAGGCCAGATCAAGAAGCCCGATGCCGAAGCCCCGGTTCTCGGCGCCAGCCAGCGCATGGACATCGAACTGGAACTGGGCGTGTTCATCGGCACGGGCAATGCGTTGGGCGATCCCATCGCCATCACCGAGGCCGAGCAGCACGTGTTCGGCATCTGCCTGCTCAACGACTGGTCGGCACGCGACATCCAGGGCTGGGAATACCAGCCGCTGGGTCCCTTCCTCGCCAAAAACTTTGCCACCACCGTTTCTCCCTGGGTGGTGACGCTGGAGGCGCTGGCGCCTTACCGCACCGCCTTCGAGCGACCGGCGGACGACCCACAACCCCTGCCGTACCTGGACTCGCCCGCCAACCGCAGCGAAGGCGCCATCGACATCCGCCTGGAAGCGGGCTTGCAGACCCAGGCCATGCGCGATGCGGGGCAGGGCGATGCCCGCATCACGTCCACCAGCTACCGCCACGCCTACTGGACCGTGGCGCAGATGGTCACCCACCACACGGTGAACGGCTGCAACCTGCAGCCGGGTGATTTGCTGGGCAGCGGCACGCTCTCCGGCCCCACGCTGGACCAGGCCGCCGCGCTGATCGAGCTCACGCTCGGTGGCAAGCAGCCTCTGCAGTTGCCCAACGGCGAAACCCGCACCTTCCTGCTCGATGGCGATGCGGTGGTGTTGCGGGGCTGGTGCGAGAAGCCAGGCGCGGCGCGCATCGGCTTTGGGGAATGCTGGGGCACGGTGCTTCCTGCGCGGTCCCGATGACGATTTTTTCGTGTGCAAAATAGTGCATAATTCCCATTCGGTTGCATGATAGTGCAGCTAAGGGTTTCTCCTGTGTCGTGAAATCGTTTTGAAGCATACAGTTTTGCATGGTAACTATATGTTGCTCCGATTCGATTGCAACCACCCGCTGGCCCTAGGCCTGCACACACAGAAAGGCAGACATGAACCGCTTCTCTCGCCGACTCTTCGGCATTCTTTGCGCCGGCTTGCTGGTGACCAGTGCGCAGGCGCAATCCACCGTCACCCTCCGACTGCACCAGTTCCTGCCGCCTCAGGGGACGGTCCCTTCCAAGGCGCTGACGCCCTGGGCCAAGAAAATCGAGGAAGAATCCAAGGGTCGCATCAAGATCCAGCTGTTCCCCTCCATGCAACTGGGTGGCACGCCGCCGCAGTTGTTCGATCAGGCCCGTGACGGGGTGGTCGACATCGTCTGGACGTTGCCGGGCTACACACCCGGACGTTTCCCCAAGTCTGAGGTGTTCGAGCTGCCTTTCATCGCCGGTCTGTCGGCCGAGAAAACCTCGCGAGCCCTGTGGGACTACGTCCAGAAGAACGCCATGGACGAGTACAAGGACGTCCATGTGCTGGCACTGCATACCCACGGCCCTGGCCTGTTCCACACCAAGCAGCCGATCGAAGGCCTGGAGAGCCTGCGTGGCATGAAGATCCGTGGCGGTACGCGGGTCGTCAACAGCATGCTGACCCAGCTGGGTGCCACGCCTGTGGGCATGCCCGTGCCGGCCGTGACGGAAGCCCTCTCCAAGGGCGTGCTGGACGGCACCACCATCCCCTGGGAAGTCGCGCCTGCCCTGAAGGTGCAGGAACTGGTGAAGAACCACACCACCTTCGCCGGTGACCGTGCGCTGTACGTGACCACCTTCGTGGTGGCCATGAACAAGAACGCCTACAACAAGCTGCCGCCGGATCTGAAGAAGATCATCGACGACAACTCGGGCGTCGAATTCAGCGCCATGATCGCCCGGACCCAGGACGTCGGCGACGACGTGGGTCGCGACCTGGCGATCAAGGCCGGCAACAAGATCACCACGCTGGACATGGCCGAGACGCAGCGCTGGCGCCGCACGGCCGCTGCCGTCGAAAGCGACTGGATCAAGGAAATGCAGGCCAAGGGCGTGGACGGTGCCCGTCTGGTGTCGGAAGCCAAGGCGCTGATCGATCGTTACAACCGCTAAACTGAAACCGGTGGTGTCGGGGCTTGGATCTCGGTGTGCTCCGACACCACAAACCACATACACAAAGGCATCCGCATGGTGACTTGGATTTTCCGGATGGCCAAATGGTCGGCCATCCTTGGTGGGTTGATGCTGGTGCTGATCACGCTGATGATCGTGGCCAGCGTGAGTGGCCGAGCTCTGCTGGACATGGGGCTGGGGCCGATACCCGGTGATTTCGAACTGGTCGAGATCGGCACGGCGATTGCCGTGTTTTTGTTCCTCCCCTGGACCTACCTGCGAGGCGGGCATGCGACGGTGGACATCGTGTACACCCACCTGCCACGCTGGGGTCAGCGTGCTGTGATGATCTTCAGCGACCTGCTCATGCTCATCCTTTGGTTCGTCCTTACCCAGAGGCTCTGGGTGGGCATGCTGGAAAAACGCGAGTACTTCGAGTCCACCTTCATCCTGCAGATGCCGGTGTGGTGGGCTTATGCCCTGTGTCTGGTGGGCGCCGTGATCGGCTGCCTGGTCTACATCGCGAAGAACCTGATCATGCTTGGCCTGGCTTCCTACCCTGCCGGCTGGCCCGTTGAAGAAGCAAAGGAACACTGAGATGTCCGGTATCGAACTGGCCGCATGGTCTTTTCCCGTCCTGCTGGCGCTGATTTTCATCCGGGTGCCGATCGGTCTGGCCATGGCCCTGTGTGGCCTGGTGGGGGCCTATTTCATCTACGGCAACCCGTTGCCCATTCTCAACCAGCTCAAGCAGGTCACCTACAGCACCTTCTCGAATTACTCGCTGTCGGTGATTCCGCTGTTCCTGCTCATGGGGCAGTTTGCGGCGCTGGGCGGCTTGTCGCAAGCCCTGTTCAAGGCCGCCGAGGCCTGGATCGGTCATCGCAAGGGGGGGGTGGCCATGGCCGCCGTGGGCGCCTGTGCCGGTTTCGGGGCCATCTGCGGCTCCTCGCTGGCCACTGCCGCCACCATGGGTCAGGTGGCATTGCCCGAACTCAAGCGCGCAGGCTATTCGGGGGCGTTGTCCACGGCCTGTCTGGCCGCGGGGGGCACCCTGGGCATTCTGATTCCGCCATCGGTGGTGCTGGTGATCTACGCCATTCTCACGGAACAGAACATTGCCAAGCTCTTTCTGGCAGCATTCATCCCTGGCATCCTGGCCGCCATCGGTTACATGATCGTGATTGCGATCTATGTGCGCGTCAAACCCGACAGCGCGGGCAAGATGGATCCCGTGCCCATGAAGGAGCGCTGGAAGTTGACGGCCAAAACCTGGCCGGTGATCGTGATCTTCCTGTCCGTCGTGGGCGGTATCTACACCGGTCTCTTCACCCCGACCGAAGGGGCGGCCGTGGGGGCATTCGGTACCGGCGTCGCCGCGTGGGCCGCCGGGGGGCTCAACCGCCGCACCCTGAGCGACGCCATTCTGGGCACGGCACTCGCCACCGGGATGATCTTCATGATTGTGCTGGGAGCCGGGCTGTACAACACCTTCCTGGCGCTGTCGCAACTGCCGCAGGAAATGGCCCAGTGGGTGATCGATCTGGGCATGAGCCCCTGGCTGGTTCTGGCCACCGTGCTGATCATCTACCTGTTGCTCGGTTGCGTCATGGACTCGCTGTCCATGATCCTCCTGACCATTCCGATCTTCTTCCCGATGATCATGGGCCTGGACTTCGGCCTGACCCCCGAGGAAACCGCGATCTGGTTCGGTATTCTGGTGCTGATCGTCGTGGAGGTGGGGCTGATCACGCCACCCGTCGGGATGAACCTGTTCGTCATCAACAACATGGCCAAAGGCATTCCGATCACGCACACCTACCGCGGTGTCACCCCGTTTGTGGTGAGCGACCTGGTTCGCACCGCCATCCTGGCGGCGTTCCCGGCCATCACCCTGTTTGTGCTTCGTCTCTGAGGCCTGGCCCATCATGGCCGTCGGGACCCCTGGCAGACTTACGCCGATGGGCTGCTTCGTGGCCGCTGAGAACCAAAAGACGACTGACAGGTGTTGCGGATCAGGTCGATGGCAGCAAGCTGGGTCGGGGTGCCTGGACGGAGGGAACTGGTGCCCAGCGACACGCTGACCGAAAGCGCTGGCTGGCCGATCAACCGCACGGTGTAAGCCCACGGGCGTATCGAGCCCGCCACGGCATGGGGCGACAGCACCGCGGCGCCCATGCCTTCGGCCACCAGATCCAGAATTGCACCCACCCCGTCGATTTCCAGGGCAATGGTCGGACGCAAACCCTGCCGGGCCATTTCGGTTTCCACATGCATGCGGATGGCATTGGGTCGCGTGGGGATCACCAGTGGCCGCTGTGACAGTTCCTGCAAGCTCGCCGGGGACGGCGGCGGGTCTTCCTGCAGGCCCGGTTGGCGAGCTTCCACGAGGGCCAGAGGCTCGACAAACAGGGGCTGAAGTTCCACTTCCGGCACGGCTTGAGCGTTGTACAGCACAGCCAGATCCAGCCGGCCGTGGATCACCGCTTCCACCATGCCCGCTGACAGCCCTTCGGTGATGGAGAGCTGAACCTGCGGCATGTGCTGTCGGAAAGCGCGCGTCAGTGGCACGGTGAGCATGCGCGCCAGGGTCGGTGGCAGACCGATCGCCATGCGACCGACGAGCCCTCCCCGAACGCGGCCCATTTCCTCACGCAGGCGCTCCACCTGGTGAAGGATGCCACGACCGTGGTCCAGCAGCAGCTTGCCTGCATCGGTGGCCAGTGCACCCCGGCCATTGCGCAGCAGCAGGGTCTGGCGCAACTCCACCTCGAGCAGCCTGACCTGACGACTCAATGCGGGCTGTGCCACGCCCAGGGCCGCCGCGGCGCGGGTGAAGCTGCCCATCTCGGCCACCCTGACAAAGTATTCCAGCTGCTTCAGATCCATATGATCGATTGTAAATACCTTTCATCGAGAAATAGCAAAAACGCATAACTGTTAGTGGGCGGATGCGCTTGTTTCATGTCGCCTGCCCACGCACAATCCCACTCATCGATTCAACTGGCAAGCCGCATGACCTCAAGCCTCAAGGGCATTTCTTCCATGGCCACCCGGTTGGTGCTGGGCGATCTGGCCCGTGACTACCGGGAGCGCACCGGCGTGACGCTGGCGCTCGAGTCCGTCGGCGGGGTGGATGCAGCCCGGCGGGTTCAGGCTGGTGAGCCGTTCGATGCCGTGTTTCTGGCCTCGGATGCCCTGGAGCGACTCATGGCATCGGGTCACGTGCTGGCCGGTTCCCGGGTGGATCTGGTCCGTTCCCCGGTGGCGGTCGCCGTGCCGCAAGGGGCATCGCCTCCCGATCTGAGCACCGAAGCGGGGCTGCGCCAGGCGGTTGAGCAGGCCGAATCCATCGGTTATTCCACCGGGCCCAGTGGGGTGGCGCTGGTTGCCCTCTTCGAACGCTGGGGCCTGATGAGCGCCCTGCAAGGCCGCATCGTCACACCACCACCCGGTGTGCCCGTGGCCTCACTGGTGGCCCGGGGTGAAGTGGCCCTGGGTTTTCAGCAACTCAGCGAGATGCTGAATGTGCCTGGCATTCAACTGGTCGGTGGTCTGCCAAGCGAGGTCGAGATCGTGACCGTTTTTTCAGGGGGTGTGGCAGCGGCCTCGTCGCAGCCCGATGCGGTTCGCCAGTTGCTGGCATTCATGGCGTCGCCCCTGGCCCACGAGGCCAAGCGGCGTCAGGGCATGACACCCGCCTGATGTCTGTGTCTGTTTTCTAGGAGCCCCCATGCGCAAACCCCTCATCATCGACGTGCACGGTCACTACACCACCGCCCCGGCGGCGTTGGGTGCCTGGCGCGATTTGCAGATCGCCGCCCTCAAGGACCCGTCTGTGGTGGCCGACCCCAAGGCGTTGAAGATCAGCGACGACGAGATTCGCGAGTCCATCGAAACCAATCAGCTTGCCAAGATGCGCGAGCGCGGCAGCGACCTGACCATCTTCAGCCCGCGTGCCAGCTTCATGGCTCACCACATCGGCGACTTTCAGACTTCATCCACCTGGGCGGCCATCTGCAACGAACTGTGTGCCCGCGTGGCACAGCTGTTCCCTGACCACTTCATCGGCGCCGCCATGCTGCCGCAGAGCCCCGGCGTGGACCCGGCCACCTGCATTCCCGAGCTGGACAAGTGCGTGAAGGACTATGGCTTTGTCGGCATCAACCTCAACCCCGACCCCTCTGGCGGCCACTGGACCAGCCCCCCGCTGACCGACCGCCACTGGTACCCCATTTACGAAAAGATGGTGGAGCTCGACATCCCCGCGATGATCCACGTCTCCACCAGCTGCAACGCCTGCTTCCACACCACGGGCGCGCATTACATCAACGCCGACACCACGGCCTTCATGCAACTGATCCAGGGCGACCTGTTCAAGGACTTCCCGACGCTCAAGTTCCTGATTCCGCACGGCGGCGGCGCGGTGCCCTACCACTGGGGCCGCTACCGGGGTCTGGCGCAGGAGCTCAAAAAGCCGCTGCTCAAGGACCACCTGCTCAACAACGTGTTCTTCGACACCTGCGTGTACCACCAGCCTGGCATTGACCTGCTGACCCAGGTGATCCCGGTGGAGAACATCCTGTTTGCCAGCGAGATGATCGGCGCGGTGCGCGGCATCGACCCCGAAACCGGCCACAACTACGACGACACCCAGCGCTACGTGGCGGCCACGCCCCACCTGACGGAAGCGCAGCGCTTCAAGGTGTTCGAAGGCAACGCGCGGCGTGTTTTCTCTCGGCTGGATGCTGCGCTCAAGGCCAAGGGTCTGTGATTCACAAGGACTTCCCCATGTACGAACTCGGTGTTGTTTATCGCCACATCACCCGCGCCGACCGCGAGGTGACCGACCTGCTGGCTGCCCTGGGCTCTGCCACCGTGCACGAGGCCATGGGCCGCGTGGGACTGATGAAGCCCTACATGCGCCCCATCCAGCAGGACGTGAGTGTCTCCGGCACAGCCGTGACCGTGCTGCTGCAACCCGGCGACAACTGGATGATGCACGTGGCCGCCGAACAGGTTCAGCCGGGTGACATCGTGGTCGCCACCGTCACGGCGGACTGCAGCGACGGCTACTTCGGCGACCTGCTGGCCACCAGCTTCATGGCCCGCGGGGCGCGCGGCCTCATCATCGAAGCCGGCGTGCGCGACACCAAAACCCTGCGCGAGATGCGCTTCCCCGTGTGGAGCCGCTACGTGTCTTCGAAGGGCACCATCAAGGCCACGCCGGGCTCGGTGAACATTCCCATCGTGTGCGCGGGCGCCTACGTCACCCCCGGTGACGTGATCGTGGCCGACGACGACGGCGTGGTCTGCGTGCCCAAGGCCTTGGCCGCCAAGACGCTGGCCGAGGCACAAAAGCGCGAAGCCAACGAAGGCGCCAAGCGCGACCAGCTGGCCGCTGGCGTGCTGGGGCTGGACATGTACAAGATGCGGGAGCCTTTGGCGGCTGCCGGGTTGCGGTATGTGGATTGATGTCCGGCATGTGGCGGTTGATTGCTTGGCTGTGTGGGGCGACCGTGGGGGTTCGCCATGGGGCTTAGCCGTCCCTATGGGCCGCAATGGCGCCCCACAGCGAACCCCCACGGTCGCTGCGCTGGGTGCTGGCATACCCGATACCCGTTGTTGGCTCATCCAACGAGCAGGCGGCAGGGCAGGGGTGCGGGGTTTGCGCGATTTCCTGTCCGCAGGACAGCATGAGCGCGGGCCCCGCACCCCTGCCCAGTCGCCGGGGCCAACGCCAACCATCCACACGACCTCAAGCACAAAGATCAAATAACGCAATCGGAGAACAAACCCATGACCCAACCCACAACGGGTGACTTCACCAAAACAGTCGGCTGGCTCGACTGGACCACCGGCCCCAGCAAGCCGCGTTTTCAGCTGCCCGCAGGCGCGGTGGACGCCCACTGCCACGTCTTCGGCCCCGGCGCCGAATTCCCCTATGCGCCCGAGCGCAAGTACACGCCCTGCGATGCCAGCAAGGCGCAGCTGTTCGCTCTGCGCGACCACCTGGGCTTTGCGCGCAACGTCATCGTGCAGGCCACCTGCCACGGCGCCGACAACCGCGCCATGGTGGATGCCTGCCTGGCCAGCGGCGGCAAGGCGCGTGGCGTGGCCACCGTCAGGCGCAGCATCACCGACGAAGAGCTGCAGCAACTGCATGCCGCTGGCGTGCGTGGTGTGCGTTTCAACTTTGTCAAGCGCCTGGTGGATTTCACGCCCAAGGACGAACTGATGGAGATTGCCGGCCGCATCGCCAAACTCGGCTGGCATGTCGTCATCTACTTCGAGGCGGTGGACCTGCCCGAGTTGTGGAACTTCTTCACCCGCCTGCCCACCACCGTGGTGGTGGACCACATGGGCCGCCCCGATGTGAGCAAGCCCGTGGACGGCCCGGAGTTCGAGCGGTTCCTGACGTTCATGCGCGAGCACCCCAACGTGTGGAGCAAGGTGAGCTGCCCCGAGCGCCTCTCGGTCACCGGCCCCCAGGCGCTGAACGGCGAACAGGCCGCTTACCGCGACGTGGTGCCTTTTGCGCGCCGTGTGGTGGAGGCGTTCCCTGACCGCGTGCTCTGGGGCACCGACTGGCCGCACCCCAACCTCAAGGACCACATGCCCGACGACGGGCTGCTCGTGGACTTCATCCCGCACATCGCCCCCACGCCCGAACTGCAGCAGAAACTGCTCGTGACGAATCCCATGAAACTCTATTGGCCTGAGGAGGCTTGACCATGGCACTCGACAAACCCTACCAGGACGTGCCCGGCACCATCATTTTCGATGCCGAGCAATCGCGCAAAGGTTACTGGCTGAACCAGTTCTGCATGAGCCTCATGAAGGCCGAGAACCGCGAACGCTTCAAAGCCGACGAGCGCGCCTACCTTGATGAATGGCCCATGACCGAAGAGCAGAAACAGGCCGTGCTGGCGCGCGACCTCAACTGGTGCATGCGCACGGGTGGCAACATCTATTTCCTCGCCAAGATCGGTGCCACCGACGGCAAGAGTTTCCAGCAGATGGCTGGCTCCATGACCGGCATGACCGAAGACGAATACCGCGCCATGATGGTCCAAGGCGGCCGTTCCATTGAAGGCAACCGCTACATCGGCGAAGACGGCGACGCCCAGGCGCATCGCCAACCCCAAGGAAAGCACTGACATGGCACGCATCACCGCATCGGTTTACACCTCTCATGTGCCGGCCATTGGCGCTGCCATGGACTTGCACAAAACCCACGAGGACTACTGGAAACCCGTGTTCGCCGGGTACGACTACTCGAAACAGTGGATGAAGGACCACCAACCCGACGTGATCTTCCTCGTCTACAACGACCACGCCACGGCCTTCAGCCTTGATTTCATCCCCACGTTTGCGATCGGTACGGCGGCCGAATTCACCCCGGCCGACGAAGGCTGGGGCCCGCGCCCGGTGCCCAAGGTCATCGGCCACCCTGAGCTGGCCTCGCACATCGCGCAGTCGGTCATCCAGCAGGACTTCGACCTGACCATCGTCAACCAGATGGATGTGGACCACGGCCTGACCGTGCCACTGTCGCTGATGTGCGGTGAGCTCGACCCCGAGAAAGACGCCTGGCCCTGCCCGGTGATCCCCTTTGCGGTCAACGTGGTGCAGTACCCGGTGCCCTCGGGCAAGCGCTGTTTCGCTCTGGGCCAGGCCATCCGCAAGGCGGTCGAGAGCTTCGACGAAGACCTGAACGTGCACATCTGGGGCACGGGCGGCATGAGCCACCAGTTGCAGGGCGCGCGCGCCGGGCTGATCAACCGCGAGTGGGACAACCGCTGGCTCGACCAGATGATCAACGACCCGGTCGCCTGTGCCCACACGCCGCACATCGACTACGTGCGAGAAGCCGGCAGCGAAGGCATTGAACTCGTGATGTGGCTGATCGCCCGTGGCGCCATGGCCGACGTGAATAACGGCCAGGTCACCGGCCCGCTGCCCACCGTCAAGCACCGCTTCTATCACGTGCCCGCGTCCAACACGGCAGTGGGCCACCTCATTCTGGAGAACACATGACCATCAAAGTCGCACTCGCCGGCGCTGGCGCCTTCGGCATCAAGCACCTCGACGGCATCCAGCACATCCCCGGCGTGGAGGTGGTGTCCGTGATTGGTCGCGATCTGGCCAAGACCCAGGAAGTGGCCGACCAATACGACATCCCTCACGTCACCACCGAACTGGCCGACAGCCTGGCCATCAGGGAAGTGGACGCCGTGATCCTCTGCACCCCCACGCAGATGCATGCCTCGCAAACCAAGGCCTGTCTGGAGGCCGGCAAGCACGTGCAGGTGGAGATTCCGCTGTGTGACATCCTGGCCGAAGGTGAGGAGGTCGTGGCGTTGCAAAAGCAGACCGGCCTGGTGGCCATGTGCGGCCATACCCGCCGTTTCAACCCCAGCCACCAGTTCGTGCACCAGAAGATCCAGGCCAGCGAATTCCACATCCAGCAGATGGACGTGCAGACCTACTTCTTCCGTCGCACCAACATGAACGCGCTGGGCCAGCCACGCAGCTGGACCGACCACCTCCTGTGGCACCACGCCGCCCACACGGTGGACCTGTTCGCTTACCAGGCGGGTAGCCCCATCGTGAAGGCCAACGCCATCCAGGGCCCGATCCACCCCACGCTGGGCATCGCGATGGACATGAGCATCCAGCTCAAGGCGGCCAACGGCGCCATCTGCACGCTTTCCTTGAGCTTCAACAACGACGGCCCGCTGGGCACCTTCTTCCGCTACATCGGCGACACCGCCACCTACATCGCCCGTTACGACGACCTGTTCAACGGCAAGGAAGAAAAGATTGACGTGTCGAAAGTAGACGTCTCCATGAACGGCATCGAGTTGCAGGACCGCGAGTTCTTTGCCGCCATCCGCGAAGGCCGGGAGCCGAATGCCAGCGTGGCCAGCGTGCTGCCGTGCTACCAGGTGCTGCACCAGCTGGAGCAGCAGCTCAACGCCTGATGGCGAGTGCCTCCAGGTTTCAGTCCTGGAACTGCAGGGCCGCCAGGCTGGCGTACAGCCCGCCATGGGCCATCAGCTCGGCGTGACTGCCCTGTTCCACCACACGGGCGTGGTCCAGCACCACGATGCGATTGGCTTTCTGCACGGTGGAGAGCCGGTGGGCAATCACCAGCGTGGTGCGCCCCGTCATGGCGGACGCCAGTGCGGCCTGCACCGCCCGTTCGCTGTGCGTGTCCAGCGCACTGGTGGCCTCATCCAGCAGCAGCAGGGGCGGGTTCTTGAGGATGGCGCGTGCAATCGCAATGCGCTGGCGTTGCCCGCCCGACAGGCGCACCCCCCGCTCACCCAGAAAGGTTTCATAGCCCTGGGGCAGCCGCTCGATGAATTCGTGTGCGTGGGCGGCGCGGGCCGCCGCTTCCACTTCGGCTGCCGACGCTTCCGGTCGACCATAGCGGATGTTGTCCATGGCGCTGGCAGAAAAAATCACCGGGTCCTGGGACACCAGGCCGATGTGCTGGCGCAGCGCGTGCAGATCCAGCTCGTCCACAGGGCACCCATTCACCTGGATGCGGCCCTGCTGTGCGTCATAGAAGCGCAGCAGCAGCGCAAAAACCGTGCTTTTGCCCGCGCCGCTGGGCCCCACCAAGGCCACCGTTTCGCCAGCCCCCACCCGAATCGTCACGTCCTCCAGGGCCGGCTGATCCGGGCGGGAAGGGTAGTGGAATGTCACGCCTTCAAAAACCACCTCGCTTCCACCGGTTCGATGGGGCAAGGGCCGGGGGTGGCTGGGTGCCCGTACTGGCGACACGGTGCCCAGCAACTCGGCGAGCCGTTCGCTGGCACCGGCGGCACGAAGCACGTCGCCATACACCTCGCCCAGCACGGCCACGGCACTGGCAAACAGCAGCGCATAGATGGCCGACTGGCCCAGTTCACCCGCCGTCATGCGGCCTGCCAGCACCGCCTCGGAGCCCAGATAGAGTCCCCAGATCACCAGCAGCGCGGTCGTGATCATCACAAACGCCAGCAAACCGCTGCGGGCACGGCTACGCTGCAGCGCCACCGCATAGGCCGCTTCGGTGGATTCGGCAAAGCGTCGACTCTCGCGCGGTTCGGCGGTGTAACTCTGCACCAGCGGCATGGCCGCGAGCACCTCGGTGGCCATGCCACTGGCGTCGGCCACGCGGTCCTGGCTGGCCCGAGACAGGCGCCGCACCCGCCGGCCCCACCACACGGTGGGCAGCACCACCAGCAGCACCACGGCCAGCACCTGCAGCATGGCCCACGGGTGCGACCACACCAGCATCAACAGCGCCCCGGTGCCCATGACAGCGTTTCGCAGCCCCATCGACAGCGACGAGCCCACCACCGTCTGCACCAGCGTGGTGTCGGTCGTCAGCCGGCTGGCCACCTCGCCGCTTTTGGTGGTCTCGAAAAACTCCGGGCTTTGCCTCAGCACATGGTCGTACACGGCCTGCCGCACATCGGCGGTGATGCGTTCGCCCAGCCAGGTGAACCAGTGAAAGCGCAAGGCGGACAAAGCCCCCAGGCCCACCGCAAGCGCCGCCAGCAGGCCAAAATGCGATTGCAGTTCCTCAACCCGTGCCGGGTCACGGCCCGCTGCCAGCGCCGAATCGATCACGCCTCGCAAGGCCCAGGGAAACCAGAGGGCCGTTCCGGCGGCCAGACCCAGCAACAGGAGTGCAAATGCCACATGGCCACGGTAGGGCCTCATGAATCGCCACAATCCTCTCAGTTTCAAGGGGTGGGCTTTGGGCGATAGGGTGTCAGCAGGCATGCTTGGATCATAAACAGGAGTACCCATGCAACAACGTCAACTCGGTCCCTTCCAGGTTAGCGCCATCGGTCTGGGGTGCATGAACATCTGTCACGCCTATGGTGCGCCGGTGCCTCGCGAGCAGGCTGAACGCCTGTTGCTGGCCGCCCTGGAGGCCGGGGTCACGCATTTCGACACCGCTGCCCTGTACGGTTATGGCCTGAGTGAAACCCTCATCGGCGAGGTGCTGTCGCCCCAACGCAACCGCTTCGTGCTGGCCAGCAAGTGCGGCATGCAGGGTGTGGACGTGAATGGCGACGGCAAGCTGGTGAGGGTGATCGATGGTCGGCCTGCCACGCTCAAGGCGACTTGCGAGGCCGCGCTCAAGCGCCTGCGAACCGATGTGATCGACCTCTATTACCTCCACCGCTGGGACAAGCAGGTGCCGATTGAAGACAGTGTCGGGGCGCTGGCCGATCTGGTGCAGGAAGGCAAGATACGCAGCATCGGTTTGAGCGAAGTGTCGGCGGCCACCTTGCGCCGGGCCCACGCCGTGCATCCCATCGCCGCGTTGCAGACCGAATACAGCCTGTGGACGCGCAACCCGGAGATTGCCGTGCTCGACACCTGCCGCCAACTCGGTGTGAGCTTTGTGGCGTTCAGCCCGGTGGGTCGAGGCTTCCTCACCGGTCATCCCCCTGATGCCCTCACACTGGGCCCACAGGACATCCGCAAGACCATGCCCCGATTCATGGCCGGCAGCTACGAACACAACCGGGCCCTGCTGCCAGCCTTCCATGCGCTGGCGGCCGAAGCGGGTTGCACCCCGGCCCAACTGGCCATTGCGTGGCTGTTGCACCAGGGTGACGATATCCTGCCCATCCCTGGCACCACCCGCGTGGAACACCTGCAAGAAGACCTGGCCGCTGCCGACGTCCGGCTCGCCACCGACCTCATGCGCCGACTCGAAGACGTGATGCACGATCGTCTGGTGGAGGGCAGCCGCTACAACGAGCAGGCGAACCGCGAGGTGGATACCGAAACAAACTGAAAAAAATCGAGACCGGCCTGCAACCATCGTGCAGGCAGATCCCGGCACCATGGCGGTCATGTTCAACCGATTCCTGAAAGGAACACTGACATGAAAACCTGGATCAAGCGCACGCTCATCGCCGTCGCGGGCGCCACTCTGGTGCTGGGCACACTCACCGCCTGCGGCTACCAAGGCGGGCACCATGAGGGCCACCGCAGCGAGCATCGTCACGGAGGCTGGAGCGAAGAACGCATCACCGAGATGCGTGGAAAAGCCGTGGATCGCGTCAGCCGTCAACTCAATCTGAGTGCTGAACAGCGCAAGAAACTGGATGCGCTGGCCAACGAAATGCAGGTCAGCCGGCGCGCCCTGCAAGGCGAGGGCCCAGCGCCCAGGGAAGCGCTGGCCGCCATGCTGGCAGGCCCCACCATGGACCGACAGGCCGCGACCCAGTTCCTGGACCAGAAAACCCAGGCCGTCCAGAGTCGATCACCACAAGTCATCAACGCCATGGGTGACTTTTTTGACAGCCTGACACCGGACCAGCAAGCCCAGGTGCGTGCGTTTCTGGAGAAGCGCAGTGGCTGGCGACGCGGCTGACGCAGGCAGGCTCAGGAATGTCACAATGCCTGATGCCCCGCCTCTTGCTCATTGACGACGACCAGAACCTGGGCCCTCCACTGGCCCAGTATGTGGGGCGTTTCAGCATGGAACTGGTCCAGGCCCTTCGCCCCTCCGAAGGGCTGACCCGACTCCGTGAGGGCGGTTTTGATGTCGCCATCCTGGACGTCATGTTGCCCGAAATGGACGGCTTCGAGCTGTGCCGCACGATACGCCAGGACAACGACATCCCCATCGTCATGCTCACCGCGCGCGGGGATGTGATGGACCGGGTGGTGGGTCTGGAGATGGGCGCCGACGATTACCTCCCCAAACCCTTTGAGCCGCGCGAACTGGTGGCCAGGGTGCAGACCCTGTTGCGCCGCCGCCAGGGGACTTTGCTGGGCGGGCCGAGCAAGGCACAGCCCGGACAACTGCGATTCGACGGTCTGGTCATTGATCCCGCCCGGCGATGCGTGGAGCGCGAAGGGGTGGAGGTCGAGTTGACCGGCACCGAATTCGATCTGCTGCACCTGCTGGCCCGCGACCCCGGCAAGGTGTTCAGCCGCGACGACATCCTCAACCAGTTGCGGGGACACGACGCCGACCTCTACTCCCGTGCGGTGGACATCGTGATCAGCCGCTTGCGCAAGAAGCTCGAACCGCTGGACGCCATCAAAACCATCCGGCATGCAGGGTACACCCTGGCCCTGCGGCGCGCCACCTGATGAAGCCCACCACACCGGACCCTTCTGATGCCCATGCGCCGAGCCGCCGGTGGCTGCACCTTCTGCGTGAGCGGCTGCCCGGTCGATCCCTCAAACGGCGCCTGTTGCTGGTGTTTTTGTTGCTGTCGGTCGCGCTCGCGGGGGTGTTCATCGCCGGTGCTCAGCGGGCCTTCACACTCAACTGGCGGGAGGCCGCACGGCCCGTGCTCATGGACTATGTGGACCGGCTGGCGGCCGATGTGACCGGTTCAGGCGACGGGCCGCCCAGCATCGAGCGGGCAATGGCCCTGGTGCAGCGTCTGCCCCTCACCATCGAGATCGAAGGCCCCGTGGTGAACTGGCAGTCCCACCCCGAATGGCATCGGGATGGCCGCGAACGCCATGAGCATCGCCGCGATGCGGAATGGGCCGTTGCTGGCTGGAATCATGACCGGGGCTGGGAGCGTATCCGTGAACGCCAGACGGCCGACGGGCACACCATCCGTTTCGGGCTGAACGAGCAGGCCTTCGAGCGGCGGCAGCGGCACCTGTGGGTGGTGTTGCTGGGCCTGCTGCTGATCACCACCCTGGCCTATGGCTATGTTCGGCGCCTGCTTCGCCCGCTGGATGACATCGGGGCAGGCGCGCAGCGCTTCGGGGCGGGCGAATTCACACACCCGATTCCGGTTCGTCATGCCATGCGCCCGGATGAACTGGATCAGCTCGCCATCACGGTCAACACGATGGGGCACGACATCCACCAGATGCTCGAAGCCAAGCGGGCCTTGCTGCTGGCCATCAGCCACGAACTGCGCAGCCCCATCACCCGCGCCCGGCTGCATGCCGAACTGCTGCCAGAAGAGGGCGAGGCCGCCGCACAGCGCGCGGCCCTGTTGCGTGACTTGCAGGAAATGGCCGATCTGGTGAGTGACCTGCTGGAGAGCGAGCGCCTGGCGGGTGGCCATGGGGCGCTGCACCGCGAGCCGGTGGACTTGCCCACCCTGGCCCGAGAGGTGCTCCAGGAACTCACAGCCCGTCACGCACAAGCGGCGCAAGTGTCTGTTGTGGCTGATCCTGCCATGCCGCCGGTGCAGGCCGATCGCAGCCGCCTGCGCCTGCTGTTGCGCAACCTGCTGGACAACGCCTTGCGCCACGGGGGGACTGCTTCTTCTCCACCTGAGCTGCGACTGGCGCACACCCCGCAAGGGTTGCGGATCGACGTCCGCGACCACGGCCCCGGTGTCCCTGATGAACAACTGGCCCAACTGGCCCAGGCCTTCTACCGGCCCGACAGTGCCCGCACCCGCTCAGCGGGCGGGGTGGGGCTGGGCCTCTACCTGTGCCGACTGGTCGCGCAGGCGCATGGGGGCCGCCTTTTGATCAGCCATGCGAAGCCCGGCTTGCGGGTGAAGGTAGAGATACCCTATGCGCGGTGATCTGGGCTGTGAGTGCTTCCTCCCCTAGAATGCCAACAGAGGAAACAACGACACCCAACCCCACATGACGCCCGAGGCCCGCGCCCGCCAGACCATCGACGCGCTGCTCACCGCAGCGGGCTGGCACATCTGCGATATGGCCAACGCCAACCTCCGAGCATCGACCGGCGTCGCCATCCGCGAATTTCCCCTGGAAGCCGGCCACGGCTTTGCCGACTACCTGCTGTATGTCAACGGCAAGGCCTGCGGCGTCATCGAAGCCAAGAAAGAAGGCGCCACCCTCAGCGGGGTGGAAGTGCAAAGCGCCCGCTACGCCCAGGGCCTGCCGGCCAGCCTGCCCGCGTGGCGGCGCCCGCTGCCCTTCGTGTTCGAGTCCACCGGGGTGGAAACCCGCTTCACCAACGGGCTTGACCCTCAGCCCCGTGCACGCCCGGTGTTCGCCTTCTTCCGGCCTGAACTGCTGGTGCAATGGTTGACCTATTTACCGGCACCGGCGGCTTTCACATCGGGCGCATCCGACGTCAGCGAAGCCCCCACCTTTTTGCGCCGCATGCAACAGCGCCCCCCGCTGGTGACCGAATGGGGACAGGGTGGCGCCCACTTCAAGCTCTGGCCCGCGCAAGTCCAGGCCATCACCAATCTGGAAGCCAGCCTGGCCGCCAACAAGCCGCGCGCCCTCATCCAGATGGCCACCGGCAGCGGCAAAACCTTCACCGCCATCAGCGCCATCTACCGGCTCATCAAGTTCGGTGGCGCGCGGCGCGTGCTGTTTCTGGTGGACCGAGGCAATCTGGCCCGGCAGACCAAAAAGGAATTTGACGCCTGGGCAAGCCCGCACAACGCCTACAAGTTCGGCGAAGAGTTCATCGTCCAGCACCTGCAGGGCAACCAGCTCGACAAGAACGCCCGCGTGGTCATCTGCACCATCCAGCGCATGTTCAGCATGCTCAAGGGCAAAGACCTGCCCATTGATGCCGATGAAGAAAGCACCGAAGGCGCCGAAGCCCTGTTCAAAGACCCCGAGCCCATTGGCTACAACCCGGCCATCCCCATCGAGAGTTTCGACATCGTCATCACCGACGAAGCCCACCGCAGCATCTACAACCTGTGGCGCCAGGTGCTGGAGTACTTTGACGCCTACCTCATCGGCCTCACCGCCACGCCCAACAAGCAGACCTTCGGCTTCTTCAACCAGAACCTGGTCATGGAATACGGCCACGCCCAGGCCGTGGCCGACGGCGTCAACGTCAACTACGACGTCTACCGCATCCAGACCGAGGTGACCGAGCAGGGCGCCAAGGTGGACAAAGGCTACTGGCTGGAAACGCAGGACAAAGCCACCCGCCGCAAGACCGCCTGGCAACTCGACGACGACTTTGAATACCGCCCCGAAGAGCTGGACCGCGCCGTGCAGACGCCCGACCAGATCCGCACCGTCATCCGCACCCTGCGGGACCGTTGGCAGGCCGACCTGTTCCCCCAGCGCAGCGAACTGCCCAAGACCCTGGTCTTTGCCAAGGACGACAACCACGCCGAAAAGATCGTCGAAATCCTGCGCGAGGAATTTGGCCGGGAGAATCAGTTCGCGCAGAAGATCACCTACCGCACCACGGGCGCCAACCCCGAACAGCTCATCAAGGACTTTCGCACCGGCTTCTACCCGCGCGTGGCCGTGACGGTGGACATGATCGCCACCGGCACCGACATCAAGCCGGTGGAAATCGTCATGTTCATGCGCAGCGTCAAAAGCCGCAGCTTCTTTGAACAGATGAAAGGCCGCGGCGTGCGCGTGTGCCGGGACGACGACCTGCGCAGCGTCAACCCCGGCGACCACGTGCGCAAAGACCACTTCGTCATCGTCGACTGCGTGGGCGTGTGCGAACGCGACAAGACCGACAGCCGCCCCATGGACAGCCGCAAGGCCGTGCCCCTGGACAAACTGCTGCAGGCCGTGGCCCTGGGCAATGTGGAAGACGAGGTCATCAGCAGCGTGGCCGTGCGCCTGACCCGGCTCAACCGCGACGTGAGCGAAGCCGACCAGGCCAAAGTGCTGGAAGCCAGCGGCGGCCGCAGCCTGCGCGACATCGCCAGCGGCCTGGTGCAGGCGCTGGAGCAGGCGCGCGACGAAGACACCCCACCCCAGCAGGCCGAGGCCGCGCTGCAACACGCCACCGAACCCCTGGCTAACCCCGCGCTGCGCGAACTCATCCTCAAGCTCAAGCAGAAGGCCGACCTCGTCATCGACACCGTCACGCAAGACGCGCTGCTGCACGCCGGCTTTGCCGAAGCAGCCAGCGACCGCGCCCAGCAACTGGTGCAGAGCTTTGAAGCCTTCATCCAGCAGCACAAAGACGAAATCACCGCGCTGCAAATCCTCTACAACCGCCCGGTGCGCGCGCCCCTGCGGTTTGACGACATCAAGGCCCTGGCCGACGCGCTGCACGCCCCGCCGCACCTGATCGACGAAAGCGCCCTCTGGCAGGCCTACGCCGCGCTGCAAAAAGGCAAGGTCAAAGGCAGCGGCCAGAAGCGGCTGCTCACCGACATCGTCAGCCTGGTGCGCTTTGCCATGCAGCAAGACAACGAACTCGTGCCCTACCCCGAACGGGTGCAGGCCAACTTCAAGGCCTGGCTGGCGCAGCACGGTGAACCTTTCACCCCCGAACAACAACACTGGCTGGAAATGATCCGCGACCACATCGCCGCCAACCTGGGCATTGAACTGGAAGACTTCGACTACGCCCCCTTTGAACAAGAAGGTGGACTGGGCAAGGTGCACCAGCTGTTTGGTGCGGAGCTGACGCAGGTGATTGAGGAGATGAATCGGGAGTTGGTGGCGTGAGGGAGGTGCTTGAACCGGCATTCGCCGACATTGAAAAGTCGAGTTGGCCGATCAAGACACTTGGAGCGGTGTGTCGAACATCCAGCGGGGGAACGCCCAGCCGCAGTCGGCCCGAGTACTTCAATGGAAGCATCCCATGGGTCAAATCCGGCGAACTCACAGACGGGCTGGTGTCCGAGGTCAGCGAGTTCATTTCTGAAGAAGCCCTTGCAGGCTCTAGCGCCAAGCTTTTGCCAGCTGGCACATTGCTGATCGCCATGTATGGCGCTACGGTAGGAAAGCTCGGTGTGCTTGCTTGCGCTGCGGCAACCAATCAAGCCGTTTGCGCCATCTTTCCGCCGCCGGAGATTGATCCCAAGTTTCTGTTTTGGTATCTACGTCGCCAACGCTCCAACCTGATCGCCAAAGCTGTCGGTGGCGCCCAACCAAACATCAGCCAAACCATCCTGCGCGATTTGGAGTTGCCCATTCCGCCACTTGGTGTGCAGCGCGAAATCGTCGCCGAACTCGAAAAACAGTTCTCCCGCCTCGACGAAGCCGTCGCCAACCTCCAGCGCGTCAAGGCCAACCTCAAACGCTACAAAGCCGCCGTCCTCAAAGCCGCCGTCGAAGGCCGCTTGACCGCTGGCAACGTCGATTCTTTTCGGCGTGCGCGCCTTGGTGAGTTGGTCGAGTTGAACCCGCGTTTGCCAAAGGGCTCGCTTGATGAGAGTTCCTCGGTCACTTTTGTCCCCATGGCGGCAGTGGGTGCAGATGATGGCCGTCTAGATGTGACGGCTATCCGCAACTACTCGGAGGTGCGAAAGGGATATACCTACTTCACCGACAACGACGTCTTGTTCGCCAAGGTAACGCCGTGCATGGAGAACGGAAAGATTGCTGTGGCCAAGGGTTTGCTCGGCGGTATCGGATTTGGATCGACCGAGTTTCACGTTTTGCGGCCTAAGCCAGATGTTGACCCTCGGTATGTGTACTGCATCGTCTCCAGTGAGTCCTTCCGGAAAGAAGCCGCCCGCCACATGACCGGGGCTGTAGGTCTCCGACGGGTTCCAACAGCATACTTGAAGTCTGTCGAAGTCTCGGTACCACCCTTGGCTGATCAGCTTTCAGTCGTCTCCGAAGTTGAGCGGCGCTTAACCATCATCCAAGAGGTTGACGCAGAGGTTGACATTAATTTGCTGCGCTCGAAATCGCTGCGCCAAGCGGCTCTCTCAAAAGCGTTTTCAGGGAAATTGGTATGAAGGGCCGCAAAGGCAGGAATGGCCTGAAAGGGCAGCTTGTAGACAAAAGCGTGGACGCGTATGTCCTGGCGCTTGAAACCATCAACCGCCTGTCCATCAAGTACCGTATCGAGAGCTTCACGCACCTGATCTGCAATGCGTGGGAATTGCTGCTCAAAGCCCGCCTTCTTGACCAAAGCGCATCTCGCGATGTGATTCACTACAAAACCAAGAGGGGGGAACCGCGCCGCACCATTACGCTTCGCGTCGCCCTTGAGAAAGCCATTCCCAACGACAAAGACCCTCTGCGCCGGAATTTGGAAGTGGTGGCAGACCTGCGTGACGAGGCCATGCATCTGGTCATCAGCGAAGTGCCTAACGACGTGTTGCTGCTGTTCCAAGCTTGCGTGATCAACTATCACAAGAAGTTGAACGAGTGGTTCGACCTGTCACTGGCCGAGCGGGTCACCGTTGGAATGATGACCATCGTGTATGACCTCAGCCCTGGCAGCTTTGACCTGGGCAGTGCCTCGGTCAAACGAAGGCTTGGCAAGGACGCGGCGGCTTACTTGCTACGCGTGCAGAAGAACATTCAAAGCGAATATGACCTGCTTGGTAAGGTGCCCGAGTTTTCCATTGGTGTTGAATACAAACTGGCCTTGACCAAGAAGCCCGGCGATGCCGACATTGTGTTCAACAGTGGTTCGGCAGGGCGTGCCGCTACGGTTGTGGAAGTGGCCAAGGATTCCGGCAAAAGCCATCCTTATCGACTTAAGGAATTGTTGGCAGAGCTGGAAAAGAAAATCGGTGCTCACGGGATCAACCAGTTTGACATCCAGTGCGTAAACAAGGCCTTTGATGTGAAAAAGCGGGCCGAATGGTTCTATCAGGGGACGGTCAAGGGTTCACCTGCACAGTACAGCCCACATTTCGTGACTTGGTTGGCTAATCAGTTTCAGCAGAATCCTGCGTTCTTTTCCGTTACTCGGGCCAAGGCCAAAACATAGGCATGCGCCAACTCGACCTCTTCTCCGTCCTTCACGCCAGCACCGAGGGCATCGACACCGAGTTCAAGTCGGCGCGTGGCGGTTTGCCCGGCAGTTTCTGGGAGTCGTATGCCGCGTTCGCCAACACGCAGGGCGGCACCATCGTGCTGGGGGTGGCCGAGAAGCGGGGCGAGCTGGTGTGGGAGGGCGTGCCCGACGCGGCGCAGTTGCGCACGGTGCTGTGGGCGCAGCTGAACGACCGCAACAAGATCAGTGCCAACCTGCTGCGCGACGACGACGTGCGCACGGTGGACGACGAAGGGCGCCAGTTTGTGGTGGTGAACGTGCCGCGGGCTTCGCGCTTGCAGCGCCCGGTGTTTGTGGGGCCCAACCCCATGAACGGCACCTTTCGCCGGGCGGACGAGGGCGACTACCGCTGTTCGGACGACGAGGTGCGCCGCATGCTGGCCGACCAGTCGGACACGCCGGCCGATGCGCAGATCGTGGAGCACTTCGGCCAGGCCGACTTTGATCCGGAGACAGTCAAGCAGTACCGCAACCGGTTTGCGTCCCGTGCGCCCGACCACCCCTGGCTGTTGCTTGACGATGCCGCTTTGCTGACCAAGCTGAGTGCCCTGCGCCGCGACCGCGCCACGGGGCTGGAGGGGGCCACGGTGGCCGGCCTGCTGATGTTCGGCCGGTTCGAGGCTTTGCGGGAGGCTTTGCCGGGGTTCCATGTGGACTACCGTGAGCGTTTGTCCGACGACCCGGCCGTGCGCTGGACGGACCGCGTGGTGCCCGATGGCACCTGGGAAAACAACCTGTTCCAGTTCTACCTGCGGGTGATGCAGCGCTTGTCGGGCGACTTGAAGATGCCATTTCAGCTGGACCGGGAGCTGTACCGCAAGGACGACTCGGCGGTGCACGAAGCCTTGCGTGAGGCGGTGGTCAATGCCCTGGTGCACGCGGACCACCGGGGCCAGGGCGGGGTGGTGATCGAGCGCTATCTGGACCGCATCGAGCTGTCTAACCCGGGCTCGCTGCTGGTGTCGCGGGTGCAGTTGCTGCAGGGCGGGGTGAGCGAGTGCCGCAACAAGAGCCTGCAGCTGATGTTCCAACTGATGGGTGGGGGCGACAAGGCCGGGTCGGGGATGGACAAGATCCGCGCGGGGTGGCGGTCGCAACATTGGCGCTCGCCCCGGCTGGAAGAGTTCTTGCAGCCGGACCGTGTGAAGCTGGTGCTGCCCATGGTCAGCCTGATTCCAGACGAGGTGGAAAAGGCGCTGCGCCAGCGTTTTGGTGACCGGTTTACAAGGTTGGACAAGACGGCTGTGCAGGCGGTGGTGACGGCGCAGGTGGAGGGTAGCGTCTCCAACGGCCGCATGCAGGAAATCACCGGGGAGCATTCCAAGGACATCACCGCCGTGCTGCAGGGGCTGGTGCGCGATGGTCTGCTTACCCAGCAGAACCAGCGCCGGTGGGCGAGCTACCGGGTGGCGGAGGACTCCCCCCAATCCGATGGGGACTCCCCTCATTTGGCGGGAAACTCCCCCCAAGACTCCCCCCAATGGGCCGGGGACTCCCCCCAATCGACTCCGAACTCCCCCCAATCGGGTCGCCTGGCAGGACTCTCGCCTGAGGTTCAAACGCTGCTGCCACTCGCCGAGCCCGCCCGCAAGAACAAGAATTTGCCCAGGGATCAACTCAAAGGCATCGTCTTGAAGCTTTGTGCGAGTCGCTGGTTGGGCTCCTCGGAACTGGCGGCATTGGTGGACCGCGATGCGGAGAAGTTGCAGTCCCGCTTTCTCACTGCGATGGTGCGAGAGGGGTTGTTGGAGTTGCGCCACCCGGAAGTTCGCAACCGGCCCGATCAGGCGTATCGCACCGTGAAGTCAGGCCAGCCCTGAACGCCCGCACCATGACCCCTTTCTCCCTCCGCATCTTCGTCGCCGACGGCGACTCCGACGGCCTGCGCATCTTTGAAAAATCCAACTGGATCGGCAAGGCGCTGGTGTTCCCCTGGGCGTTGCTGCCACAGGTGATCGCCCAGACGCGCAAAGACAATCGCGGGAGGAGTCGCAAGCGCAGGACGGTTGTGGTTCTCGACAACCGGTATGTGGTGGTGCTGGAGCCATGCCCATCTGCGGAGGACCGGAACCAGCTGATGTTCATCACCGCGTTTCCTGCGGATCAGGCCTATCTGGATAGGGTGCGTCGAGGGGCGCAGGTGGTGGAGCGCCGGGCGCAGAAATAAAAATGCCCCAGTCTTATGGCGACTGAGGCGCTGCCACAACCCAAGGCCTTAGGCGAAGGATAGGTCTTAGATGGTATCTTCAAAGCTCTGCGGAGACAAGGAAAAATTTTCAAAGTCCAACAATCTGGCTTGATGAGTTTCCCGATAACAAAGGGTTGCTGTTGGCCGTGAATGAGTTTCTGGAGGCCTACCGTTTAGAGGGCGGCATCCAGTGGGTTGACTGATGAATGGGAGAACATGACATGGCACACAAACCGCTTTTTGGCGATCTGATCTCCTCCCACGATGGGCTGGCCGATGAACTGAAGACCGTGGACGTGGCGGCCGACCTCACCCTGCTGTTGAATCACGCAGGTGTTTCGCGCGCTGACCTGGCACGCAAGCTGGGTTGGAGTCGCGCCCGCGTGTCGCAGGTGCTGTCGGGCCAAGAGAACATCACGGTGCAAACTGTCGCAGCGTTGGCCGGTGCGCTGGGTTATACCTTTGACACGGTGTTCCGCAAGGTAGAGTCACCAGCTGCCTCGCAGCCATGGACACAGCGCACAGCGCTGACGCTGGAGATGCGTGATGAGCCAGACGTTCAGTCCTGGCTGAGCCGCAAGACCATGAAGCCGGATCAAGAGCGCTTCCACGGGGCGTAGCTGTATGCAGTTTGCATATTGCAGACGCGTTGCTAGCAGCTTGAACCGCAGCCTGTACCCAATACAACCATGAACACCCACACCCTCGTCCAGAAACTCTGGAACTACTGCAACGTGCTGCGCGACGACGGCATGAGCTATGGCGACTATGTGGAGCAGCTGACCTACCTGCTGTTCCTGAAAATGGCCGACGAGCGCAGCAAGCCGCCGTACAACCAGCCCAGCATCGTGCCGCAGGGCTATGGTTGGCCCGACCTGCTTGCGCGCGACGGCGACGGCCTGTTTGACCACTACCGCCACACGCTGGAGCGCCTGGGGCTGGAGCGCGGCACGCTGGGGCTGATTTTTGCCAAGGCGCAGAACAAGTTTCAGGACCCGGCCAAGCTGCGCCGTGTGGTAGCCGACCTGATCGACACCGAGACCTGGACCATTCTGGGGGCCGACGTGAAGGGCGACGCCTACGAAGGCCTGCTGGAGCGCAACGCGCAGGACACGAAAAGCGGGGCGGGCCAGTACTTCACGCCGCGCGCGCTGATCCAGGCCATGGTGGACTGCATTGCACCGCAGCCGGGCGAAACCATTTGCGACCCGGCCTGTGGCACAGGCGGGTTCCTGTTCACCGCGCACAACCACATCACCACACACCACAAAAACCTCACGCGCGACCAACTCAGGCACTTGAAGGAGAAAGCCTTCACCGGCTACGAGCTGGTGCAGGCCACGGCGCGGGTCTGCGCCATGAACCTGATGCTGCACGGCATCGGGTCTGAGAAGTCGGTGCCGGTGGTGGTGGGCGACGCGCTGGCATCAGACCCCGGCGCGCGGTTCGATGTGGTGCTGGCCAACCCGCCGTTCGGCAAGAAGAGCAGCACCGTCATCGTGGGCGAAGACGGCCGCACCAGCACCGAGAAAGACATCATCGAGCGTGACGATTTCTGGGCCACCACCAGCAACAAGCAGTTGAACTTTGTGCAGCACATCAAGACGCTGCTGGCCACCCACGGCCGCGCGGCGGTGGTGCTGCCCGACAACGTGCTGTTTGAAGGCGGGGCGGGTGAAAGCATCCGCCGCAAGCTGTTGCACGAATGCGAGCTGCACACCCTGCTGCGCCTGCCCACGGGCCTGTTCTACGCCCAGGGCGTCAAGGCCAATGTGCTGTTTTTCGACAAGAAGCCCGCCAGTGAATCACCGTGGACGAAGCAGTTGTGGATCTACGACCTGCGCACCAACCAGCACTTCACGCTCAAGACGAATCCGCTCAAGCGCGAACACCTGGACGAGTTTGTGGCGTTGTTTCAGGTGGGCAGCCGCCACCTGCGCCAGCCGACCTGGTCAACCGACAACCCGGACGGCCGCTGGCGCGTGTATGGCTACGACGAACTCGCGGCGCGCGACAAGGCCAGCCTGGACATCTTCTGGTTGAAGGATGAATCGCTGGCCGACAGCGACAACCTGCCGCCACCAGACGTGATCGCGCAGGAAATTGTGGAAGACCTGCAAGCGGCCATCGAACAGTTCAAGCTGATTGCGGGCGATCTGTCTGAGGCCGCGACAGTCAGCCACCGACCCTAAAAAAACGGAAGCAAAGGGTGTTTGCCTGATGCCGACCTCAGTCCCGGTCTGGCCGCGATGGGTGCGGTGAGTCGGTCTCGAACTGGGCGGCGTTCTTGCCTTTGAACGGTGCGTAGAAGGCCTTGATGGCGTTCATGTCGGCCTCGACGTTGCCGGTGGGTTCGAACAGCGAGCCCAGGCCGCTGCGCTTGTCGGCATAGTCCATGTAGGCCATGACGATGGGCACGTTGGCGGTGCGTGCGATGTGATAGAAGCCCGTCTTCCAGTAGCGGGTCTTGCTGCGGGTGCCCTCGGGCGGCACGATGAGTTGCAGTGGGCCGTCCGCGTCGCGGATGGCCTGGGCCGAGGCGGCGACCAGGTTGTTGGCCTGCTCGCGGTGGACGGCTATGCCGCCCAGCCAGCGCATGAGCGGGCCGAAGGGCGCCTTGAAGAGGGTGTGCTTGCCCATCCAGTAGGGGTTGAGGCGCAGCGCAAAGGCCACCATGAGGGTGTAGGGCAGGTCCCAGTTGCTGGTGTGGGGCGCCGCAATGAACACGCTTTTGGCGGCCTGCGGGGGCAAATGGCCTTCCACCTTCCAGCCGGTGAGCTTGAGGAAGGCGACCGAAAACCCGCGCAGCAGGGTGTTGACGACAGGCGTGGTGAAGATGGTGCGATGCATGGGTTCCGAGTGTCGTTGATACCTGTTCCGGGCCTGTTCGTGCAGGCGGCCTTCGAATAAAAAAACGGGAACGCTGGGCTCCCGTTTTTTCTCGCGCGGATCAACCGATCAGAGTGAATCAATAAAGCTGCGCAGCTTGTCCGAGCGGCTCGGGTGCTTGAGCTTGCGCACGGCCTTGCTTTCGATCTGGCGGATGCGCTCGCGCGTCACGTCGAACTGCTTGCCCACTTCTTCCAGCGTGTGGTCGGTGGACATCTCGATGCCGAAGCGCATGCGCAGGACCTTGGCTTCGCGCGGCGTGAGCGTGTCGAGGATTTCCTTGACCACCTCGCGCAGGCCCGCCTGCATCGCGGCGTCCATCGGGGCCGTGTTGGCGCTGTCCTCGATGAAATCGCCCAGGTGGGAGTCGTCGTCGTCGCCGATCGGCGTTTCCATCGAGATCGGCTCCTTGGCGATCTTCATGATCTTGCGGATCTTGTCTTCGGGCATCTCCATCTTCTCGGCCAGGATGGACGCGTCGGGCTCGAAACCGTGCTCCTGCAGGTGCTGGCGCGAGATGCGGTTCATCTTGTTGATGGTCTCGATCATGTGCACCGGGATGCGGATGGTGCGCGCCTGATCGGCGATCGAGCGCGTGATGGCCTGGCGGATCCACCACGTGGCGTAGGTGCTGAACTTGTAGCCGCGCCGGTATTCGAACTTGTCCACCGCCTTCATCAGGCCGATGTTGCCTTCCTGGATGAGGTCGAGGAACTGCAGGCCGCGGTTGGTGTACTTCTTGGCGATGGAAATCACCAGGCGCAGGTTGGCCTCGATCATTTCCTTCTTGGCGTCGCGCGACATGCGCTCGCCTTCGTTCATGCGCTTGTGGATGGCCTTGAGCTGCTCGAGCGGCACCACCACGCTGGCCTGCAGGTCGATCAGTTGCTGCTGCAGTTCCTGGATGGGCGGGATGTTGCGGCCCATCACGGCGCTCCAGGGCTTGCCGGCCGCGGCCTGTTTCTGCACCCACTGCAGGTTCAGCAGGTTGGGCGGGAAGTCGGCCACGAACTTGTCCTGCGGCATCCCGCATTTCTCGACAATGATCTTGCGCAGTTCGCGCTCTTTCTTGCGCACCATCTCGACCTGCTGACGGACCGTGTCGCACAGCTTCTCGATGGCCTTGGCGGTGAAGCGGATGGTCATCAGCTTTTCGGTCAGCGCGCTCTGCGTCTTGACGTAGTTCGGCGTGCCATAGCCTTCCTTGTCGTAGACCTTGTGCAGCTTTTCGAACAGGGTGCGCATGGCATCGAAGCGTTCGAGGGCCTCGCGCTTGAGCTCCTCCATCTTGCGCGTCAGGGCCTTGGAGCCGCCTTTGCCGTCATCGTCATCGGCTTCGTCGTAGTCGTCGAAGTCTTCTTCGGCCACGTAGTCATCGGCTTCATCGGCGTCCGAGAAGCCGTCCACAATGGTGGAGATCACGGCCGCGCCCGAGCGGATTTCCTCGCCCATGGCCAGGATCTCGTTGATGGTGGCCGGGCTTTCGGAAATGGCGGCCATCATGTCGTTGAGGCCACCTTCGATCCGCTTGGCAATTTCGATTTCGCCTTCGCGGGTCAGCAGTTCCACCGTGCCCATTTCGCGCATGTACATGCGCACCGGGTCGGTGGTGCGGCCGAATTCGCTGTCCACGGTGGACAGGGCGGCCTCGGCTTCCTCTTCTGCTTCCTCTTCGGTGGCGGCGGTGGGGCCGGTGTTGCTCAGGAGCAGGGTTTCGGCGTCGGGCGTCTGTTCGTACACCGCCACGCCCATGTCGTTGAGCAGCGACACCACCACTTCGAGGGTTTCCTGCTCGACCAGCTTGTCGGGCAGGTGGTCGTTGATCTCGCCGTGGGTCAGGTAGCCGCGCGTCTTGCCCAGCTTGATCAGGGCCTTCAGGTGTTCGCGGCGGGCCTTGGCTTCTTCTTCGGTGAGCACCGTGTCGTCGAGGCCGAACTCTTTCATCAAGGCACGTTCCTTGGCCTTGCTGATCTTCATGCGCAGGGGTTTGACCTTTTCTGCCGGTTCCGATTCCGCCGACTCCGCCGCCACGACATCCGGATCCTCGCCCAGGTCTTCTTCCAGATCACTCAGATCGACATCGTCAGGGGCTTCCGGTTTCTTGGCGGCTTCGGTCGCCTTGGGTTTGCGTCCGCGCTTGGCGGCAGGCTTGACCGCCTGATCAGCCGCCTGCACAGCGTGTTCAGCGGTCACCCTGGTGGACCGGGTCGATGGCTTCTTCGTCCCCGTTGCTTCAACAACGGCTTCTTCAGCGGGCGCTGCGGTTTCGGATTTGGACTTGGCGGACGGTTTTTTTGTGCTCACGAACAGGACTTTCTGCGCCTTGGGTCACGGGCGCGTGGACATGGGAACAGATCAGCCCTTGTGAAAGGGCGGATTCACCCTGTGAACAGGGCGCAGCGCAAGCTCTGTGGGCGAACATTTGGTGTGCAGTCCTTGCGGAGAGGGCATGGTGCCCAGGCCTGGGTGATTCACCCTTCACTCGTTCGTGAGCGGTTGGCCAGCCCGGAGGTGCTGCTGTCGCACTTGTGCAACATTGGATTATACCTGAAACCTAAACACTGTCAGCCAGTTCGAGTGCCTTTCGGGCACTCTGTGTGACCCGGTATCGTTCCATGGCGGCAGGGTCGTGGGGGGCTTGTGCAATCAGTTCGGTCTCCAGCTGCTTCAGCCGCTCGATGTGCATGCGCCTGAGGAGTTGCCGCAGTTCAGTCTGCAACTCGGCCGTGCCGGACACACCCGGTTGCACCGTCGCGGCTGGCTCGTTCTCGGGTTTTTCCAGTGCCAGACCACTGTCATGCAACTGCAGTGCGAGCGATTCGAAGGGCATGCCGCGCAAGGCTTCACGGAGGGCGGCCCAGGGTTGAGGCCCGTGCTCCAGCCATTGTGTTTCCAGCCACGCAAACAGGCTGCCATGCAGGCCAGGTTCTTCTGACAGCAGGTGGTGATCCTCGTTGGTCAGCCATTCCCATGCAAAGGGGTTTCCCAGCACGATTCTCGCCACGCGGTCTGCCCGCCCGAGCAGGCCTCTGGAGGCCCGGGATCGTCTGGGGGAGGACGTAACCGGTCGCGGCTGGGCACGCCGGGGCGTGGCATCCCCTTCTTCTGAGGCGGGGGGGGTGATCACCGTCGGCGCTGGGGCTGGGGCTCGGCTGGTGTGGGCACGCCAGCCGGCCTGAGCGGGGGAGGCCAACGCCCGCCCGCCCCGGGGTTGCCAGAGCTGGGCCAGTTCTCGGGCATCCAGATCGATGGTGTGGGCCAGTTCCTGCAGCAACTGCCGTTTCAGCGCCCCGTCCGGCATCGCGGTCCACAAGGGCTGCGCCTGGCTGGCCATTTTGGCCCGTCCTTCCGCTGTCTCCAGGTCGCACCCCGCTGCGGCGGCCTCCTGCAGAAAGCGGCTCAGGGGCATCGCCTGCTGGATGGCGTCCGAAAAGGCATCCGCGCCATGCGTGCGGACAAAACTGTCCGGATCGTGCTCGGTCGGCAGGAACAGAAACTTCACGCTTCGGGTGTCGGTGGCCCAGGGCAGGGCGGCTTCCAGGGCCTTGCGAGCGGCCCGGCGGCCGGCCGCGTCGCCGTCGAAGCTGAACACCACCGCGTCGCTGAAACGAAACAGCAGGCGCACATGGTCGGCTGTGCAGGCTGTGCCCAGAGTGGCCACCGCCTGCGGGAACCCCAGCTGGGCCAGCGCCACCACGTCCATGTAGCCTTCGGTCACCAGCACATAGCCGGCCTGCCGGATGGCCGTTCGAGCCTCGAACAGCCCATAGAGCTCATGCCCCTTGCTGAACACCGGTGTTTCCGGGGAGTTCAGGTATTTGGGCTCGCCCTGGTCGATGACGCGTCCGCCAAAGCCGATGCACTCGCCTTTCACGTTCCGGATCGGAAACATGATGCGGTCGCGAAACCGGTCGTAGCGCTTGCCTTCCTTTCCCGCTGCCCCCGTATCGCTGTCCTCTGAGGCGATCACCAGCCCGGCATCGACGAGCGAAGGACTCTGGTAGTCGGGGAAAACGGTTGACAGAAACCGCCAGCCTTCGGGCGCATAGCCCAGGCCGAAGGTCTTCGCCACCTGTCCGGTGAGCCCGCGACGCTTCAGGTACTCGACCGCTCGCGGGGCGTGTCGCAACTGGTTCTGATAAGCCTGTGCGGCTTTCATCAGCACCTCGTGGAGCGTGCTCTGGTGCTGGCGCTGCTCGGCGGCTCTGGCCCGTTCCTGAGGGGGAATGTCTTCTTCGGGAACCTGAAGGCCAGCCTGCTGGGCCAGGTCTTTCACCGCCTCCACGAAGCCGATGCCGGTGTGTTCCATCAGGAATCCCACCGCATTGCCATGCTTGCCGCAGCCGAAGCAGTGAAAGAACTGCTTGGTGGGGCTCACGCTGAAGGAGGGCGATTTTTCGCCGTGGAACGGGCACAAGCCCATGAAATTGGCACCCCCTTTCTTGAGTTGCACGTAGCGGCCCACCACCTCGACGATGTCGATGCGGGACAGCAGTTCCTGGATGAAGCTCTGGGGGATGGCCACACGGTATTTTCACCGACCTGGATGGAGACCGTGCAAGCCTTGCCATCAGATACAGTGTCGTCAGACAGGAGACCACCGATGACGTCCATATTTGACCAGAACCTGCCCCGAAACACGGCCAACTTTGCCCCCTTGAGTCCGCTGGACTTCCTGGAGCGCGCGGCTTCGGTCTATCCGGACCGGCTGGCCATCGTTCACGGGCTCGGGCCCGATGCGGTCCGCCGAACCTGGGGTGAAACGTATCGGCGGTGCCGCCAGATGGCCAGCGCCCTGAAACGGGCAGGCATTGGCAAGAACCAGACGGTGGCCGTCATGCTGCCCAACGTGCCCGCCATGGTCGAAGCCCATTTCGGCATTCCCATGGCCGGGGCCGTGCTCAACTCCCTCAACACCCGCCTGGACCCGGAAGCCATTGCGTTCATGCTCGACCACGGCGAAGCCAGCGCCATCCTCGTGGATCCCGAGTGTGCCGCGGTGCTGCAGCGTGCGCTGGCCCTCCGGCAGCGTTCGGAGCCCATCCGGGTCATCATCGCCCAAGACACGCTTTTCGGCCCTCCGACGGCCGATCTGTCTGCCGAGGATTACGAAGCGTTTCTGGCCACCGGTGACGCGGCCGACCCCTGGCAGCTCCCCGGTGACGAATGGGACGCCATTGCCCTGAACTACACCAGTGGCACCACCGGTAACCCGAAGGGCGTGGTCTATCACCACCGGGGCGCTGCCCTCAACGCCATTTCGAACATTCTGGAATGGGACATGCCCAAGCACGCCACCTACCTGTGGACGCTGCCGATGTTCCATTGCAATGGCTGGTGCTTTCCCTGGACACTGGCGGCCCGCGCGGGTGTGAATGTGTGTCTGCGCAAGGTCGACGCCCCGCTCATCTTCGACCTCATGCGGGCGCACGGGGTCACCCACTATTGCGGCGCACCCATCGTGCACGGTCTGCTCGTCAATGCACCAGCCTCCATGAAAGCGGGATTGGCAGCCGGCATCAAGGCCATGGTGGCCGGAGCGGCCCCACCGGCTTCCATGATCGAAGGCATGGAACAGATGGGTTTCGACCTCACCCACGTGTATGGTCTCACCGAGGTCTATGGCCCCGCCACCGTCTGCGCCAGGCACGAGGCCTGGGATGCCCTGGACATTGGTGAGCGCGCCCGCCTCAATGCCCGTCAGGGCGTGCGCTACCACCTGCAGCGTGGTGTCGAGGTGCGGGACCCGGTCACCCTGCAGCCGGTGCCACACGATGGCGAGACCATGGGGGAAATCATGTTCCGGGGCAACATCACCATGAAGGGCTACCTCAAGAACCCCAAGGCGACCGAGGAAGCCTTTGCCGGTGGCTGGTTTCACAGTGGTGACCTGGCCGTGCAGTATCCCGACGGTTACGTCAAGATCAAGGACCGCAGCAAGGACATCATCATCTCGGGCGGTGAAAACATCTCGTCCATCGAGGTCGAGGATGTGATCTATCGCCACCCGGCCGTGCTGGCCGCGGCCGTGGTGGCCCGACCGGATGCCCGGTGGGGCGAGACCCCTTGTGCCTTCATCGAGCTGAAGGCCGGCGCCGAGGTGTCGGTCGATGAGATGGTGGCGCACTGCAAGCGGCATCTGGCCGGTTTCAAGGTGCCGCGCGCCATCGTGTTTGGCGAATTGCCCAAGACCAGTACCGGCAAGATCCAGAAGTTCGAATTGCGCAAGCAGGCCGGTTCGGCGTCGGCGATCGACGTCTAGGCGGCCACGACGCGGTTCTTGCCTGAGCGCTTGGCGGCGTACATGGCCTGGTCAGCGCGCTGGATGATCTGCTCCAGCGTTTCGCCGGACTGCACTTCGACCACCCCGGCACTGAAGGTGATCATCACGTGCGCATCGCCTTCCAGAAAGATCTGCTTGGTGAGTTCGCGCTGGAGTCGGCTAAGGACTTCGATGGCTTCGGTACGGGTGGTGTCTGGCAGGATCACGATAAATTCTTCCCCGCCGTAGCGGGCCACCGAATCATGTGGTCGAAGGGAATGCTTGGTCACATTGGCCAGGTGCTGGAGTGCGGCATCGCCCGTCACATGCCCGAGCCGGTCGTTCAGTCGCTTGAAATCGTCAATGTCCAGCAAGGCCATGCAGACCGTGGTGCCCGATCGGCTGGCGCGGGCGAGTTCCTTGTGCATCACGTCGGCCATGCCCTGGCGGTTGAGCAAGCCGGTCAGCAGGTCGTGACTGGCGAGTTCGCTCATGCGGTCGAGGGCTTCGCGCAGGCGCTGGATTTCCCCTTCGGCCTCTTCGGCCCGGTTTCGCAGCAAGCCGAGCTCCTGGGTGGTCTGTCTGGACTCCTCGGCCAGGCTACGTGCCGACTGGATTGCCGATTGCAGCACAGGCGCCAGATCGGTGAGACTGGTGGCCTGGTCCAGCTCCTGGGCGCATGCCTCGAAGCGATGCTGGTACTCGGCGCTGCTCTCGCTGGTCTGAGCCAGCTTCTGCAGGAAGGTGTTCAGCGACTGCTTCATGACGAGCTGGGCCGCCGCGGTCTGCTCCTGCGCCTCGATCTGCTTGTGGATCAGTGCCCTGAGCTTGGTTTCCACATCCTCCAGTCGCCTCATGGAGAGCGGCGGCATTGTGGCCTGAATCAGGGCTTCCAGCTGGCCTTGCAGCCAGGGGTTTTCCGGGTTGATGGCCTTGATGTTGTCGAAAACCGATCGCAACAGGCTCAGCAGGGTGTCCCGGATCCGGGCCTGATCCTCCGCCACGAAAGACAGCCGGAAGGCAAAATCCGACATCAGCTTGCGCAAGGTGGGCAGGTGCTGCGTATCCAGGCGCAGGAAAGCGGTCAGCTCTTCGCTCAGACTGAGCATCCGGGCATCGTCCTGCCCGAGGGCTGGCATGGCAAACGTCACGATCCGGGCCAGTTGCTCGCGCAGATCGGGTGGGAAACTGTGTTCTTCCACCAGGGCAATCGCGGTGGTTTCCTTGCGATCGGGGATGGCGGTGGCTGCCCGAAGCTGGGGCAACAGGACTTTTTCCACATCGTCCCAGCTGTGCATGCTCACGGCCTTGGTGAACTGGGCCTTGAAACGCTGCTGGGCAGGTGTCTGTTCGGGCAGCTGGGCGCCAATGTGTCGGAGATGCTCCAGGGGAAAAGGCTTGAGCGGCCGGGTGCCGGCCACTTCGTGATAAACGGTGGTGAAATGCTCAGGCGTGGGCGCCAGCTTGCGGGCAGCAAGCCGCTTCACCGTTTCCCGAGCGATTTCCTGAGGCGTCGATGCCGACATGACCTGTGTCGTGGTGTCTATATCTCGCATCTTACACGGCGGTCAGGCCGTTCTGGCCGTGGGGTTTCAGCGGGGTGCCATGCGGATGGCTCCGTCGAGCCGGATCACCTCGCCATTGAGCATGTCGTTCTCGATGATGTGTCTGACGAGTTTGGCGTAGTCTTCAGGGCGCCCCAGGCGGGAAGGAAATGGGACGCTCGCGGCCAGGGCATCCTGCACCTCCTGTGGCATCCCAAACAGCATGGGTGTGCCAAAAATGCCAGGGGCGATGGTCATGTTGCGGATGCCGTTGCGAGACAAGTCACGCGCGATCGGCAGCGTCATGCCGACCACGCCCCCTTTGGATGCCGCGTAAGCCGCCTGGCCGATCTGTCCGTCGTAAGCCGCGACCGATGCCGTGGAAATCATCACGCCGCGCTCACCCGTGGGTTCGGGTTCGTTCTTGCACATGGCGTCGGCGGCCAGCCGGATCATGTTGAAGGTACCCACCAGATTGACCATGATGGTTTTGGTGTAGAGCGACAGGGCGTGAGGGCCGTTTTTGCCCACGGTTTTTTCGGCGGGGGCAATGCCCGCGCAGTTCACCAGCCCCATCAGCTTGCCCATCGAAACCGCCTGGGCCACCACGGCCTGACCATCGGCTTCGCTGCTGACATCGCATTTGACAAAGGCGCCACCGATCTCGCGGGCCACCGCCTCCCCTTTGTCCACCTGCATGTCAGCCACCACCACGTGGCCGCCCTGCTGGGCCAGCATGCGGGCGGTGCCTTCACCGAGACCGGATGCGCCACCCGTGACGATAAACACCTTGCCTTGAATCTCCATCTGCCGCTCCTTGTTGACGTTTACGTAAACGTCAATTATCACCCAGAATGAGACCCGCATGAAGCGGGTCTTCCGATGGGTTTATCCGTTCACTTGAAACCGACGCGGTCCAGCATCTGCTGGATTTTGGTCAGGTTTTTGGCTACCACACCCAGGGCAATCGTGTCCTGCTTGAAGTTGTCACCCCCGATGGACTTCAGGGCGGGGTTGTCCACCTTCACGCCCTTGGCCGTGGGGTATTCGTTGTTGCCATTGGCAAAGTAGTCCTGGGCGAACGGACTCGACAGGAACTCCAGAAACAGGATGGCGTTGTCGCGGTTTTTCGCATGCTTGGCAACGGCCGCACCGGCAATGTTCATGTGGGTCCCGGTCGTGGCCTGATTCGGGTGAATCACCCGGACTTTTTCCATCACGGCGCGGTCTTCTGCCTTGCCAGACTTGATCAGGCGGGCGAGGTAATAGGAGTTGCTGATCGCAACGGCACATTCTCCGGCAGCCACGGCGCGAACTTGATCGGTGTCGCCGCCTTTCGGCGCGCGGGCCATGTTGTTGACCAGGCCTTTGAGCCAGGCTTCACCTCGCTGATCGCCCAGGCGCTCGACCACCGTCGCAAACAGGGACAGGTTGTAGGGGTGCGAACCGGAGCGGGTGCACAGCAGGCCCTTGAGCTTCGGGTCAGCGAGTTGCTCGTAGGTCTGCACATCTTCGGGCTGGATGCGCTTCGGGTCGTACACGATCACGCGGGCACGGGTGGAAAATCCGGTCCACGTCACGCCGTCGGGCGTGGCATTCGCGCGCAGGTTGGCGGGAATGGCCGCATCGAGCTTGGCGGACTTGATGGGCTGAAACAGCCCCTGGGCGTCGGCTGCTGCCATGCGGGCGGCATCGACCATCAGCACCACATCGGCCGGGGAGGCGGCGCCTTCGGCGCGCAATCGGGCCACCACGCCGGCATCGTCGGCGTCCACCCGGTTGATCTTGATGCCGGTGGTCCGGGTGAATGTGTCGTACATCACCTCGTCAGACTGGTAATGGCGTGCAGAATAGATATTGAGAACTTTGTCCTGAGCCATGCCGGTGGTGGCAACGGCGCTCAGGGCCATGGCGCTCAGCAGGAACGAAAGGGTTTTGTGCAGTTTCATGAGAGACCTGTAAAGAGGTGGTGGTTGAACAAATCCGGTGCTATCTTAACATGAACGAGAATGATTCTTCTTTGTTTCTTGAGTCTTTGTCAGGGTTGATCGCATGAACACACGTCGGGCAGCCGTGCTGGCCATGGCCTCGGTGCTGGCGGGTTGTGGTTCGCTCGGGCCTTCTTCGCCCGGGCCGGCGCCAATCCCTGTGCCCCCCGAGCCCACCCCGACCCGGGCTCCAAGGCTTGGCATCGCCCTGGGAGGGGGCGCCGCGAGGGGGTTTGCGCACATTGGCGTGATCCAGGTGCTGGAGCGGGAAGGCATACGGCCGGATCTGGTGGCCGGTACCTCGGCCGGCAGTCTGGTGGCCGTCTTGTACGCCAGCGGGATGAATGGTGCACAACTCGAACAGGCCGCACTCGAGATGGAGGAGGCCACCATAGCCGACTGGACCCTGCCGTTTTTTAACCGGGGACTCCTGCGAGGTGAAGCGCTGGCCCGTTTTGTCAACCGCAAGGTCCAGGGCCGACGGTTGCAGGACATGAATCTGCCAGTCGGTGTACTGGCCACCGATCTGGTTTCGGGCAGGGGGGTGCTGTTCCAGCGTGGCGATGCCGGAACCGCGGTTCGGGCCTCCAGTTCGGTGCCCGGTGTTTTCACACCCGTTTCGATTGGCGGTCGCGACCACGTCGATGGCGGTCTGGTGGCGCCGGTTCCGGTGGAACAGGTCCGTGCCATGGGGGCCGAGGTGGTGCTGGCGGTGGACATATCCAGTGTCCCCGAGGAGGCATCGGGCAACGATGCGCTCAGGGTGCTCCTGCGAACGTTCACGATCATGGGGCAGAGCATCAACCGCCTGTTGATGAGCCAGGCCGATGTGGTTGTTCGCCCAGGGTTGGCCGGTGTAGGCAGTGCCGATTTTGCGGCCAGACGTCAGGCCATTGCCGCAGGCCGCGAGGCGATGGATCGTATGCTGCCCACCTTGCAACAGCAGCTGCTGGCCGGTCGAAAGCCCATCACCCCAGGGGCGCGACCATAAAAAAAGGGCTTCGCGAGGCGAAGCCCTTAAAGGGTCCCTGAATCCGATTTCGAAGAGACCCGAGGAGACAACCGGTACGACGGCACCCCTGGCGTATCAACGCTTGCGGGTGCTGCTCTTGGGGGCCGTGGTCATGTTGCTGGCCATGGCGTTGAAGTTGGATTCGGCCATTTCGCTGGCCTGCTTGACGGCTTTCTGAACGTTTTCCATCGCGCTGGTGGCAGCAGAGACGGCGTTCTTCATCACCGCCACGGCGGTTTCAGAGCCGGCCGGTGCGTTCTTGGCCACGTTGTCAACCACCGCCATGAATTTCTGCTGGGCTTCGGCGCCTTGAGCTTCGGCGGCTTTCGCGAATTCGCTGCTGGTGCCCGATGCGATTTCGTAGATCTGGCGGCTGTAAGCGGCGGCTTTCTCGGCCAGGGGCTGCATCAGCGATGCCTGCATGGCCAGCAGCTCCTGGGCGTCCTTGACGCTGAGCAGGGCCTGGGCGTTGCTGGCCGAATCGTTCAGTGCGGCTTTGGTGGCCTGCACGTTGAGTTCCATCAGCTTTTCAACGCCTTCAAAAGCCTTCTGGGTTAGGCCGAAGAGGGTTTCGATATTGGCTTTGTGAGCGGCCATCATTTGTTCAGCGGTCAACATAACAAACTCCTGAAAGTGAGGGGTGAGGGGTTGTCGCGCTTCGGTCTGATGGGTTCATCAAAGAATGCTGCGCTGCAACATGATTCGTATTATAGGGATCGGAGATTTTTTTGCAAGTGTTTTTTGCTGCACTGCAACAAAAAGTTTTTACCCCCATAACCTGGTCACGGCAGCCGGTTGACATTGCCCGCACAATTCGCCTGTGCAAGCCTTCTACGCCGATCATTTCGTTTTGCCTTTGCCCGATGGGCACCGCTTTCCCATGGGCAAGTATGCGGCTTTGCGTGAGCGCCTGGCCCTGCATCTACCCGACGTCCAACTGCAGGAGGCCTTGCCCGCCACCGATGGGGAACTGGCCCTGGTGCACCACCCGCGCTACATTGCAGCCGTGGCCCATGGGCAACTCTCGGAGGCCGAGCAACGCGAAATCGGTTTTCCCTGGAGCCCGGCCATGGCCGAGCGCGCCCGGCGATCGGTGGGGGCCACGGTTCAGGCCTGTCGCACGGCACTGGGGGGAGGGGGGCTTGCCGCCAATCTCGCGGGCGGAACGCACCATGCCTATGCCCACAAGGGCGGCGGCTTCTGTGTCTTCAATGACGCGGCCGTGGCGGCTCGCCTCATGCAGGCCGAGTGGGTGCGGCAGGGCATCGCGCATCGTCAGCGCCCCTTGCAGGTGGCCATCATCGATCTGGATGTGCATCAGGGCAATGGAACGGCCAGCATCTTTCGAGACGACCCGACCGTGTTCACGTTGTCCCTCCATGGCGAGAAAAACTTTCCCTTCCGCAAGGAGCCGAGCGATCTGGACGTGGAACTCCCGGACGGTTGTCAGGACGCGGCCTATATCGAGGCACTGGAATGGGCCCTGGCTGAACTGTCCCACCGTTTCAACCCCGATCTGATCATCTACCTGGCCGGTGCCGACCCTCACGAGGGCGACCGGCTGGGACGCCTGCGGCTTTCGGATGATGGCATGGAGGCGCGCGACCGCCGCGTGTTCGACTGGGCCCTGCATCGGCGAGTGCCGATGGCGATGACCATGGCAGGGGGGTATGGGCGCGACATCGAATCGACCTTGCGGGTGCAACTCAACACCTGGCGGCTGGCCCTGTCACATTGGCAGCGCTGGCAGGCGCTCGACACCCCGGTGCACTGGCAGAATGTGCTCGCATGAATGCGCCCGTTCCTTCGTCCCGGCCGCGGCCTGAGACCCGCTCCGCTTACCGGGTATTCCGGTCCATCGGCACCCGATGGATGGACAACGATGTCTACGGCCACGTGAACAACGTCGTTTACTACAGCTGGTTTGACACCGCGGTCAATGCCTGGCTCATCGAGCAGGGTGCCCTCGACATCCATCATGGCGAGGTCATTGGACTGGTCATCGAAACCCAGTGCAATTACTTCGAGCCCCTCGCTTTTCCGCAGACCGTTCATGCGGGCTTGCGGGTCGGGCACCTGGGTCGGTCCAGCGTGCGCTACGAAGTGGGCCTGTTTGCGGACAGGGGAACCACCACGGCCGCTGCCGGGCATTTCGTGCATGTCTATGTGGACCGCCTGACCCGGCGACCCGTTCCCCTTCCCCCGTCGTTGAAGCGCGTGCTCGAAGCCCTGTGCTGAACCATGGGGCCACGCTTTGCCGACATAATTGACGCGAACGTCAATTTCAACCCTCAGGAGACACCCATGACCAGCCAGACCGCGGCACGCCCTGCCATTTCAGACCCTGCCAGCGTGGACGCTGCACTGCTGGGCCGGATGTCGGTGCGGGCGTTCCTGCCACGACCGGTCCCGCGTGAAACCATCGAGCACCTGCTGCAACTGGCCAGCCGGGCCCCTTCGGGCACCAACACCCAGCCCTGGAAGGTGTATGTGCTCCAGGGGGCGAGTCGGCAGTCACTGGTCGACAAGGTGTGCGCGGCCCACGATGCCATTCGCGACAACCCGGCGCTCGCTGCCGAGTACCAGGAGGCCTACGACTACTACCCGAAACAGTGGGTCAGCCCCTACATCGACCGCCGGCGCGAAAACGGCTGGAGTCTCTATGGCCTGCTGGGTATCGGCAAGGGCGACAAAGACAAGATGCACGCCCAGCATCAGAGCAACTTCCGTTTCTTTGACGCGCCGGTCGGCATCATGGTCACCATCGACCGGATCATGGGAGGCGGTTCCCTGGTGGACACGGGGATGTTCCTTCAGAACCTGATGGTGGCCGCCCGCGCGCACGGGCTCGATACCTGTCCGCAGGCCGCCTGGAATGGCTACGCCCGCATCATCCTGCCTCACGTGGGGGCATCCGACAACGAAATGCTGGTCTGTGGCCTGTCGCTGGGCTATGCCGACCCGGCTGACCCGGTCAACACCTTTCACACGCCCCGGGTGCCGGTGGCGGATTTCACCACCTGGCTCGAATGAGCCTTCCACAGGAAACCTTCATGAACACCACACCTTCCGGTCTCCAGTATGAAGACACCGTCACCGGGACCGGTGACGTGGCCCGTGCCGGCCAGCGCGTCAGCGTGCATTACACCGGCTGGCTCTACGAGAACGGCCAGCAGGGCGGCAAGTTCGATTCCAGCAAGGACCGCGGTCAGCCTTTTGTGTTTCCGCTGGGCGCCGGCCATGTGATCAAGGGCTGGGACGAGGGCGTGCAGGGCATGGCCGTCGGTGGCACTCGCCGCCTGGTCATTCCGCCCGAACTCGGTTACGGGGCCCGTGGCGCCGGTGGGGTGATACCGCCCAACGCCACGCTCCTGTTCGAAGTCGAATTGCTGGCCGTCTGAGGCCATGGTTCACCGACCGTCCATTCTGGTCGCCCGGGCGATCTTTCCAGAGGTCCTCGAGCGTCTTCGTGAGCACGTTGACGTCACCGACAACCCGGCGGACGAAGAGTGGTCGGGCGATGCGCTGATCCAGCGGCTGCGGGGCCAGGATGGCGTGCTGACCACCGGAGCCCAGCGGATCGACGAGGCCTTGCTGCGGGCCTGTCCGCGCCTGCGCATCGTGGCCAACATGGCGGTCGGGTTTAACAATTTCGACGTGCCGGCCATGACGGCAGCCGGCGTGGTGGGCACCAACACCCCGGATGTGCTCACCGAAACCACGGCCGATTTCGGCTTTGCCCTGCTGCTGGCGGCCGCCCGCCGCATGGCCGAAAGCGAGCACTTTCTGCGCGCGGGCCGATGGGATCGCTGGGCTTACGACCTGTTTGCGGGGCAGGATGTGCACGGCAGCACCCTCGCCATTCTGGGCATGGGCCGTATCGGCCAGGGCATCGCCCGCCGGGGTGCCCATGGCTTCGGCATGCGGGTGATCTACCACAACCGCTCGCGGCTCGATCCGGCTACCGAGGCCGATTGCCGGGCCACCTGGGTGAGCAAGGACGACCTGTTGCGTCAGGCCGATCATCTGGTGCTCGTGCTGCCCTACACCCCACAGAGCCACCACGCCATCGGAGCGGCGGAACTGGCCCTCATGAAACCCACCGCCACGCTGGTCAACATTGCGCGGGGGGGGATCGTGGACGACGGGGCGCTGGCGCAGGCCCTGCGGGAACGGCGCATTGCCGCCGCCGGGCTGGATGTCTTCGAGGGCGAACCCAAGGTGCATCCCGACCTCCTGACCGTTCCGAATGTGGTGCTCACGCCTCACATCGCCAGTGCCACGCGCGCGACTCGACTGGCCATGGCCAATCTGGCCGCCGACAACCTGATCGCCTTTTTCACCCGTGGACAGGCACTGACGCCGGTCAACCACCCGGATCGCCAGCGCACCACCACATAATCAGCGGATGTCCGAGATCCCCAACCTGTGGATGGTGCTGCTGGCCATCGTTCAACTGGTCCTGATTGCCTGGCTGGTATGGCACGCACGCGGCCTCGGGCGGGTGCCAAACGAGTTGCCCGAGGCCATCGAGGCCCGGCAGCGCATGCTGGGCCTGCTGGAGGCGCAGTCGCAGCGCATCGACCGCCTGGAAACCGAGCTGCGCCGGGAGATCAGCGAATCCGCCCGTGGCCAGCGCCAGGAAGTCTCCCAGACGCTGACGCAGCAATTGCAGGCCCTGAGCGAGGCCAATGCCCGGCGCCTTGGCGAGGTGCGAGCCACGCTGGAAGTCCAGCTGGCTCAGCTCCAGCAGAGCAATGCCGCCAAGCTCGACGAGATGCGTGCCACCGTGGACGAAAAGCTCCACCGGACACTCGAAACCCGCCTGAGCGAGAGTTTTGCCCACGTGGCGCAACGCCTGGAGCAGGTGCACAAGGGCCTGGGTGAGATGCAGACACTGGCGGCCGGTGTGGGCGATCTCAAGCACCTGCTCACCAACGTCAAGACGCGTGGCATGTTTGGCGAAGCCCAGCTGGCGGCCTTGCTGGAGCAGGTCTTCACCCCTGATCAGTACGCCCCACAGATGGCGACCCGGCCGGGCAGCCGTGATGTGGTTGACTTTGCCGTTCGCCTGCCCGGACGCAACGAAGAGGGTTCACCGATCTGGTTGCCCATCGACGCCAAGTTCCCGAACGAAGACTACGAACGCCTGCTCGAGGCGCAGCGCCAGGCCGATCCGGTGGCCGCCGAAGCCGCAGCCCGGGCCCTGGAAGCCCGGGTGCGTTCGGAGGCGAAATCGATCGCCGACAAATACCTGGAGCCGCCACACACCACCGATTTCGCCCTGCTGTTCCTGCCCACCGAGGGGCTTTATGCGGAGGTGCTCCGCCGCCCGGGGCTGGTAGAAGCCTTGCAGCGGGAGCACCGCGTCACACTCGCCGGCCCGACCACCTTGCTGGCGATGCTCAATGCCTTGCAGATGGGATTCCGGACCCTGGCGCTCGAAAAGCGGTCCAGCGAGGTCTGGCAGGTGCTGGGCGCCGTGAAAACAGAATTCGGCAAGTTTGGCGATGTCCTGGCCAGGGTCAAGACGCAGACCCAGACCGTGCTCAACAGCCTGGAAAACGCCGAAGTCCGAAGCCGGGCGATGGGCCGAGCCCTGAAGCAGGTCGAGGCCTTGCCAGCCGATCAGGCGGGAACCATCCTGCCTGTGCCGGATCGCTACGACGACGCCTGAATCGCTACAGACACGGCTTCATTTAAAAACCGCTTCCAAAAAAAACTACACTCAGCCCCATGGCGCAACATTCCCCACACGACAACCCGGCCGACGCGATGAGCCTCGGCGCCCGGGCAGCCTTCGTGCTGATTCCGCTGATGGCGTTGCTGGTCGTCCTCTGGACCGCCACCACCGTGCACCTGCCCGCCGATATCTCGGTGACCTGGGTGCCCGCGATCGACGTCAACCTGAATTTCCACATCGACGGTCTGTCGCTGCTCATGCTGCTGATGATCACCGGCGTGGGCACAGCGGTCTTCGTCTATGCGGGGGGCTACCTGGCCGGGCATCCGCAGCAGAACCGGTTGTACATCCTGCTGACGATGTTCATGATCGCGATGATCGGCTGCGTCACGGCCGACAACCTCATCGTGCTCTTCCTGTTCTGGGAGATGACCAGCCTGGTGTCTTTCCTGCTGGTGGGTTTCAACCATGAAGACCTGAGCAGCCGCAAGTCGGCCCAGCAGGCCCTTGTCGTGACGGGCACGGGCGGGCTGGCGTTGCTGGCCGGTGCCATCCTGCTGGGGCAGGTGATGGGCACCCTCTCGATCCAGGAGATCATTGCCGCATTGCCCCAGACCGAACGCTCCCCGGCGCTGACCACCGCACTGGTGCTGATTCTGGTGGGGGCCTTCACCAAGAGCGCCCAGTTCCCGTTCCACTTCTGGTTGCCCAACGCCATGTCGGCCCCCACACCGGTGTCGGCCTACCTGCATTCCGCCACCATGGTGAAGCTTGGTGTGTATCTGGTGGCCCGTCTGGACCCCGGTTTTGGCGACTGGCCGCTCTGGCAATGGACCCTGCAGATTTTCGGTTCGGTCACCGCGGCCTGGGCCATGCTGCTCGCGCTGCGTGAGCGCGACCTCAAGCGCATTCTGGCCTGGTCCACCGTGGCCACTCTGGGTACCCTGGTGATGCTGGTGGGCATGGACGGCAAGGGCGCCACGGTGGCCGTGGGCGCATTGCTGCTGGCCCATGCGCTGTACAAAGCCCCGCTGTTCTTCGTGGCTGGCAACGTCGACCATGGCACGGGCACGCGAGTGATTGACCGTCTGGGCAATTTGCGCCATGCCATGCCCTGGACGGCGGCCGCCGCGCTCCTGGCAGGCCTTTCCATGGCGGGTGTGCCACTGTCGTTCGGTTATGTGGTCAAAGACGTCATCACCGAGGCCAAGGCGGTTGGTAACGTGATGGAAATCGTGAAAGTGGCCAACACCATTTTCGGTGCGATTGCGGTGGCCGTGGCAGCGGTGGCAGCCGTTCGGATTTTCTGGCGCCATCCTGGCCACAACGACACCCCCGAGGCGCACGAGGGCGGGCCAGCGCTGGTCGGGCCGCCACTGGTGCTGGCTTCCATCGGCATGATTCTCGGGGTGTTCCCTTTCATGGCCGACTGGCTGGTGGGGGTGGCTTCTCAGGCCATGTCGCCCCGTGCCGAAGCGGTGGTGGTGCATTTCGCACTTGAAGTGGGGCCTGGCCTGCTGTCTCTGCTGGTGACGCTGGGCATTGGTGCGGCCATCTTCTGGTTCTGGGACCCGCTGCATCGCCTGTTCGACCGTTTGCTGGGCATCATTGACCGCATCGGCATGGTGGCCAACTACGACCGTTTCCTCAAAGGCATTCCGGCCGTGTCCGCACTGAGCACGCGCACGCTTCAGCATGGCAGCCTTCCCGGTTATGGCCTGATGCTGCTGGTCTTCCTGTCGGCGCTGATGGGCGGTATCCTGCTGGCCGGCTGGAGCCAGTGGGTCTGGCCGGCCTGGATCACGCCCACCGCCGGTTTTGTCGGCGCCTGCGCGATCATCGCCGCCGGCGGTCTGCTGGCGGTGGTGCAACGCGACCGTCTGGTGCTGCTGCTCGCCTCCGGCCTGGTCGGTTTTGGCAGCGCCGTGTTCTTCATGTACCTGGGTGCCCCGGACGTTGCCTTCACCCAGTTCGTGGTCGAGTCGGTTTTTGTGATTGTGGTGGCCTCCGTCCTGCTCAAACTCAAGTCCCGCGGCATGAGCCAGGGGATTGCCGAGGGCCATGTCAGTCGCTGGACCCTGCCGGTGGCAGTCGTCTTCGGCGGTGTCATCACCCTGTGGCTGCTGGTGTCGGTGGGCGGTGCGTTCGATCCCGCCCTGTCGCAGTTCTTTGCCGAGAAGAGTGTCCCCGAGGCATTCGGCCGGAACGTGGTCAACGTGATCCTGGTCGATTTCCGTGCCCTGGACACCCTGGGGGAGATCACGGTGGTGATGTTGTCCTTCCTCGCGGCATTGCCGCTGCTCCAGGCGGTGAGGGCACAGATGCGACGAGATCGACAGCGCAGCCCGAGCCAGGGAGGTGACGCATGAACAAGCGTATCGTGATTCTCGAATCGGTGGCCGGTCCGTTGTACTGGGTCATTCTGGCCGCCTCCATCTGGGTGCTGCTGCGAGGCCACAACGAGCCGGGGGGCGGTTTCATTGGTGGTCTGGTGGCCGTGAGTGCTTCGGTCCTCTGGGCGATTGCCAAAGGCAGCGATGCGGCGGCGCGTCGTCTTCCCATGGGTTCCCCTGTGCGTCTGGCGGCCATTGGCATCGGGGTGGGCACCGTCTCGGGCATCCCGGCTTTTTTCCTGGACAACAGTTACCTGACGCACATCTGGGGCAGCCTCCCTCTGGGCTTCACCGATGTCAAGGTTTCCACGGTGATGGTGTTCGACCTGGGTGTCTACCTGTCGGTCTGGGGGGCCCTGGCGGGCTATGCCCTGGCCTTGCTGGCGCTGGGTGAAGCCGATGACGGGGGTGACGCCACCGAGGAGGGACGGTCATGATCTGGTTGCTGGCCCTGACCGTGTGGATCACGGTGTCTGCGGGCATCTATCTCTCTTTGTCGAAGGACGTGTTCCGCTGTGTGCTCGGGCTGGGTATTCTGGGCAGTGCGGTCAACCTGGTGGTGTTCGTATCCGGCCGAATCGATGTCATGGAACCCGCCGTGGTGCCACTGGGTGAAACCGTGCTCACCAACGCGGCCAACCCCTTGCCGCAGGCACTGGTGCTCACCGCCATCGTGATCGGTTTTGCGCTGATCTGTTTTTCTCTTGCCCTGGTGCTGCGCCTGATTCAGCGCGCAGGCACCGATGATGCCCTCGAACTTCGCATGGCTGAACCTCACCCCGAAGACCCTGTCAAGCCGCCTTACAACGGCGAAGCCCACGAACCGGCCTGGCCTGACGCTTCCCCCACGACATCCCGGGAGGCCGCATGAGTGTGCTGGCTGTCAGCCCGGTGCTGGTGCCTCTGGTCACGGTGGTGGCCACGACACTGGCCCAGAAACGCCCCGGTTTGCAGAATGTGTTCAGCTACGTGGGCATGCTGCTGTTTTTCGGCTGCGCGGTGGCGCTGGTCGACACGGCCCATCATGGTCAGGCGGCGCAAGCCGTGTTTGGCGGCTGGGGAGCGCCTTTCGGGATCGAGTTTCTGGTCGACCGCACCAGTGCGGCCATGGTGCTCATCACCGCGATCATGGGCCTGGCTTCACTGGTGTTCATGGCCAGCGATGCCGACTGTGAACCGCGTCACCCGCTGATGCTGCCCCTGATGTTTGGCGTGCTGGCCGGCGTGGGGGGCTCCTTTGCCACCGCCGACCTGTTCAACCTGTACGTGTGGTTCGAGGTGATGCTCATCTGCTCTGTTGGCCTGTTCGCCATTGGCGGGCGGATCGACCAACTCGATGGCACCTTCAAGTACTTCGTGCTCAACATCTTTGGCACGCTGCTGCTGCTTGTCGCGGTGGGAATGATCTACGCCGCCACCGGTCACCTCAACTACAGCGCACTCGCAGAGGCCACCCCGCAGCTCACGCCCTGGGTGACCACGTTGCTGGTCACGGGCCTGATGCTCGCTTTCCTGGTCAAGGCGGGCGCCTTCCCGCTGTTTGCCTGGTTGCCGGCCTCGTATCACACGCTGCCGGCACCCGTGCTGGCGCTGTTTGCCGGCCTCCTCACCAAGGTGGGGGTGTATGCGGTGCTGCGCTCGGTGGGCGACATCTTTGCACCGGCCCCCGATCTGATCTACGAGTTGCTGGGCTGGATTGCCGCTGGCACCATGCTGTTCGGGGTGCTGGGTGCCGCCTATCACTGGGACATGCGGCGCATTCTGGCCTTCCACATCGTCAGCCAGATCGGCTACATCCTGCTGGGTGTCGCGCTGGCCAGCGAAGCCGGCAATGCGGCCACGCTGTTCTACACGCTGCACCACATCGTGGTCAAGGCCAACCTGTTCCTGATTGCCGCCATGATCTGGCGCCTCACGGGCAATTACGATCTGCGCAAGATCGGCGGTCTCTACAAGGTCAAGCCGCTGCTGGGCATTCTGTTCCTCATTCCCGCGCTTTCGCTGGTGGGCATTCCACCGCTGTCGGGCTTCTGGTCCAAGCTGCTGGTGTTGCAGGAGGCCATCGATCAGGGGCGCATCGCCTGGACGGTGATTGCCCTGATCGTCAGCGTGCTCACCTTGTACTCCATGGTCAAGATCTGGATGGAGGCTTTCTGGAAGTCTCACCCGGATGCCTCATGGGAACTGCCTCACACGCCCAACCTGTGGCCGGCCTGGGTGGCCACCATCGGTCTGGCGGTCATCACGCTGAGCATTTCCCTCAACCCGCAGTTCCTGGTCGAGTACGCCCAGGCCGCTGCGCAAACCCTGGGAGGGCGTTGACATGGGCAAGCTGATCGCCGCCGTGGTGCTGCTGGTGCGTTTTCTCAAGGCCGTGGTGATTTCCGGTTACCAGACCGTCCAGGTCATCCTGCGGGCCAGCCTGGGTGAGCGCCGTCCGCCGCCTGCGGCTTTTCTGCGGGTCAAGTTTGCCCCCATGAGTGCGCAGGGCGCCTCCATTCTGGGGTGCATGATCACGCTCACACCGGGTACCACCACCCTCGATATCGACATGGACAAGCGCGAAATCCTCATGCATGTGCTCGACGCCTCCGACACCGACGCCCTGGTACAGGGCATTCGTGAAGACTTTGAACCTGGCCTGGTGGCCCTGTTCGGGGAGAAGGCATGATCGCCGTCGCCACCCTGATTCTGGTCCTCGGTTCGCTGGTGGCCATTGCGCTGGCCACCTGGCGCATCATCCAGGGTCCTCAACACGCCGACCGCATCGTGGCGCTGGATATCTTTCTGGCGGCTGCCGTGGCACTGTGTGTGGCGGCATCCCTGTACACCAGCCGGACGGTCTATCTGGATGTGGCCATTGGCCTGGCGCTGGTCGGTTTTGTGGCCACCATTGGCTGGGCGCGCCTGGTTGACAAGGGAGCCGAATCATGAGCCTGATTGCTGCACTCTTCCTGGTGGCGGGCAGCCTGCTGCTGGTGATTGCCGCGTGGGGTGTGATCGCCTTGCCCGATGCGCTGGCCCGGCAGCATGCCGCCACCAAGGCCGGTACGCTGGCACTGGCCATGGTCTGCATCGGTGCGGTCCTGGTGGCAGGCTCCTGGGACTGGGGCTGGCGCCTCATCCTGATTGTGGGTTTTCTGCTGGCCACCCTGCCGGTGGCTTCCCATCTGCTGGCCCGCGCGGCTGTTCGCGAGGCGGGCTCCATCCAGCATGTGTCTGAAGCCCGCCTGGTGGGTGACGATCCGGCTCAGCAGCCGCAGGCGTCGGGCAGGTTGTAAAACCGTTTGATGCCTTCCCAGGCCTGTTCGGGTTCGTCCACGTACGCGAACAGGTTCAGGTCTTCTGGCGAAATCGCGCCTTCTTCGACCAGCACGTCGAAGTTCACCAGGCGCTTCCAGTACTCCGATCCGAACAGGAAGATCGGCACCGGTTTGGCCTTCTTGCACTGCACCAGCGTCATGACCTCGAACAATTCGTCGAGGGTGCCAAATCCGCCGGGGAAGGCGACCAGGGCCTTCGCACGCATCAGGAAGTGCATCTTGCGCAGCGCAAAGTAATGGAACTTGAAACACAGTTCCGGGCTGATGTAGGGGTTGGGCGCCTGCTCGTGGGGAAGCAGGATGTTGAGGCCCACATTCAGCACGCCACGGTCGTGGGCGCCACGGTTGGCTGCTTCCATGATGCCTGGCCCCCCGCCGGTCGCGATGTAGAGCTGGTCCTCTGTGGGGCAACTCAGGCTGTAATCGGCCACCAGTTGCGCAAAGCGGCGTGACTTGTCGTAGTAATGGGCATTGCGTTGCAGGGCCTCGGCCCGGCGGATGGCCTGGGTATCGCCCAGGGCCCGAGCCGCATCCAGCTGGCGCTGGGCCTCGGCGGGTTCGCGAAAGCGTGCACTGCCAAACACCACGATGGTGTTTTCAACGCCATGCTCCTGCTGGGCCAGGTCCGGCTTGAGCATTTCCAGCTGAAACCGGATGCCCCGGGTTTCCCGGCGGAGCAGAAACTCCGGGTCGGCAAAGGCGAGCCGGTAGGCGTCGGCCTGCATTTTCTGCTGGCCATCCGACAGGAGCTGCATTTCAACCGCCGCGTCCGCCAGTCGGCGTTCGCTCAGCTGATGGGTCAACTTGTCCTGATCGTTCGGTTCCATGAGGGGCTCCTGGTGGGCGGAAACAAAAAAAGGCTCCGGAGAGCCTTTCAGATGGGCAAAATCCGGGCCGCGTTCAGACGCGCTTGCGGTATTCGCCGGTGCGGGTGTCGATTTCGATGCGATCGCCCTGGTCCACGAACAGGGGCACCGACACGTCGAAGCCGGTGGCGATCTTGGCGGGCTTGAGCACCTTGCCAGACGTGTCGCCCTTGACGGCGGGTTCCGTCCAGGTGACTTCACGCTCGACGCTGGTGGGCAGTTCCACGGAAATGGCTTTGCCGTCATAGAACACCACTTCGGCGGCCATGCCGTCTTCGAGGTAGTTGATGGCGTCGCCCATGTTGCCGGCTTCGACTTCGTACTGGTTGTACTCGGTGTCCATCCACACATACATCGGGTCGGCGAAGTAGGAGTAGGTGCACTCCTTCTTGTCGAGGATGACGTTGTCGATCTTGTCGTCGGCCTTGAACACCACTTCGGTGCCCATGTTGCTCAGCAGGGCCTTGAGTTTCATGCGCACGGTGGCCGCGCCACGACCGCCACGGGCGTATTCGGTTTTCAGGACGATCATCGGGTCCTTGCCGTGCATGATCACGTTACCGGCGCGGATTTCTTGAGCGATTTTCATGGTGCTTCCGTGTGTTGTTGCCGCTCAGGCGAAGGCGTTTCCTTGGCGCGCGGCGGTGGGCGAGCGTGTCGCAAAACCCAGTATTTTAGCGTTTTTCCATGACAAAGCCCAGCAGCTGAGTGGTCAGGTCGTCTTGTTGCCCCAATCGGGCCCGGGCCTGCCGGGTCACCGCTTGCCAGTTCGCCAGCCTCGCCGCTGCCAGGTCCGGCGGCGGCTTGCCACCCATGCCGTTCCAGAACCGGTGGAGTTCGCGCAGGTCGTCAGGGGCGTCCAGCCAGTCGAGAAAGGCCAGCAGCTTGTCGTGGTGGGCGTTGTCATGCTGGGGGTAGATCTGCCAGACGAAGGCCTGGCCTGCCCATAGCGCACGCACCAGGGAATCTTCACCCCGCACGAAGTTGAGGTCGCAAGCCCACAGCATCTGGTCAAAACCGTCCTGGTCCACCAGGGGGCGCAGGATCCAGCGAGAGGGCAGGTCCGTGTGTTGCCTGACAGCCGCTTCGGCCCGACCAGGGGTGACGACCAACGTCGCACCGGCATCGGCCAGCAGGTTGTCCAGCAACCACGGCAGGGCTGGTGGCTCGTAGCAGAACAGGCTGATCCATCGCTCGGACGTGATGGCGCCCCCAGGGAGCATGGCATCGGGCGGGTGCCGTGCGGCCTCTCGCCAGGCCTGCCTGTCAAAGATCGCCTGCCGTTGGGCGACATCGGCCTCGCGCAACAAGCCTCCCGTGGCAGCGGTGAAGCCGGGGTAGAAAAACCAGCGGGTCCAGCCGCTTGCCGGGCCGCTCATGAGGGGGGAGGGCAAGCGATGCGTCCGCTCCACATACGGTTCTGCGCTCAGGTATTCCAGGTTGATCCAGACCGGGGCCTGATCATCGGTCCACAGCGCACGCTGCTGGCGGATGAAACCGTCGGGGGGTTCGCAGCCGAAAGCTTCGATCCACACATCCGAACGGGTGAGGTCCGCGTTCCGTTCATGAGGCCAGTCGGTTTCCCATGACCGCACCTCGATCCCGGGCCACCGGCCTTCCCGTGCGCCGGGTGCCATCCAGGCCAGTGCGTCGGTCTGGTCCATCCACAGGCGTACCTGCTGCCCACGGCTGGCCAGATCCCGGCTCAGGCGCCAGCAGACGCCCACGTCACCCAGGTTGTCGATCACGCGACAGAAGATGTCCCAGCTCAGAGGCGGTGCAACGGTTGGCATGGGCCGAATTGTCGCTGGCCTGATGCCACAATCGCGAGTGATCATGACGAGTCCGCATCCCGAAGACCTGCTCAAGGCGGTGGCTGCCCTGCCGACGCTGCCCGGTGTCTACCGCTATTTCGATGCCCAGGGCCTGCTGCTCTATGTGGGCAAGGCTCGCGATCTCAAACGCCGGGTGTCCAGCTACTTCACCCGCAGCCACGACGGCACGCGCATCGGCCACATGGTCAGCAAGATCGTGCGGATGGAAACCACCGTGGTGCGATCCGAGGCCGAAGCCCTGCTGCTCGAAAACAACCTCATCAAGACGCAGCAGCCGCGCTTCAACATCCTGTTCCGGGACGACAAAAGCTACCCTTACCTCAAGCTGGGCGCCAGCCACTGGACGCCTGCGGTGGCCGCCAGCCCGGAAGGTGCCACCCGCACCCCGCGACCCGAGCATTACCCCCGCGTGTCGTATTACCGGGGTGCCGTGGAAAAGCGTCACCAGTACTTCGGTCCTTACCCCAATGCCTGGGCCGTGAAGGAAACCATCCAGCTGATCCAGAAGGTGTTCCGGCTGCGCACTTGCGAAGACACGGTGTTCAACCACCGCACGCGGCCCTGTCTGCTGTACCAGATCAAGCGCTGCACGGGCCCTTGCGTGGGGTTCATCAGCCCCGACGACTATGCCGCCGATGTCCGCAGCGCCAGCGCCTTTCTTCGCGGCGATACGCAGACCGTGCTGGACGAACTGGAGCAGCGGATGCTGGCCCACGCCGAACAGCTGGCCTTCGAGCAGGCGGCTGAGGTGCGCAACCAGATCACGGCCCTTTCCAAAGTGCTGCACCAGCAGACCATGGAGAGCACGAGCGACCAGGATGTGGACATTCTGGCCGTGAAGGTGCAGGGCGGTCGCGCCTGTGTGAACCTGGCCATGGTCCGCGGCGGTCGGCACCTGGGCGACCGCCCGTATTTCCCGGCCCATGTGGAAGACGGCGCCGTGCTGGCGGCGCTGAACGAAGAGGCCGAAGGCAACGAGTGCAAGTCGGCCACGGTGGAGCAGCGCGTGCTGGAGGCCTTCATGGCCCAGCACTACATCGGGGTGCCGCCCCCGCCCGTGCTGGTACTCGGCGCGCCCGTGGCCGATCGCCTGATCGACCTCCTCGCCGAGCAGAGTGGCATCCGCCTGCACACGGTGTTCAACCCCCGCGAGCACCGCCGCGCGTGGCTGGACATGGCCCAGAAGAATGCCGATATCCAGCTGGCGCGCCTTCTGGCCGAAGAGGGTTCGCAGCAGGCGCGCACCCGCTCACTGGTGGAGGCCCTCGATCTGCCGGAGGACTCGCTCGACCTGTTGCGCATCGAATGCTTTGACATCTCGCACACCGCGGGCGAATCGACCGTGGCCTCTTGCGTGGTGTTCGAAGGCCACAAGATGCAGAGCGCCCAGTACCGGCGCTACAACATCGACGGCATCACCCCTGGTGACGACTACGCGGCCATGCGGCAGGTGCTACAGCGGCGCTACGGCAAGCTGGCACAGGCCCTGCGCGAGGAAGACGCTGGCAAGCCAGGCTCTCACCGCCTGCCCGACATCGTGCTGATTGACGGCGGCAAAGGCCAGGTCGGCGTGGCTCGCGAGGTGTTCGAGTCGCTGGGGCTGGACCTGGGCCGGCTGGTGGGCGTGGAAAAAGGCGAGGGCCGCAAGGTGGGGCTGGAAGAGCTGGTCTTTGCCGACGGGCGCGAGAAGGTCTACCTGGGTGCCGATTCGGCCGCGCTCATGCTGGTGGCTCAGATCCGTGACGAGGCACACCGATTCGCCATCACAGGCATGCGGGCGCAGCGCGCCAAGACCCGCACCGGTGGCAGCAAGCTGGAGGACATCCCCGGCGTCGGACCCCGAAAACGGGCGCGCCTGCTGCAGCGGTTTGGCGGTGTGCGCGGTGTGGCCGCGGCCAGCGTGGACGACCTCGCCACGGTGGAAGGCATCTCGGCAGAGCTGGCCGATGCCATCTACCGCGCCCTGCACTGATTCCCCCGCATAATCACGTCATGTTTTTCAATCTGCCAACCCTGTTCACGTGGGCGCGCATCGTTGCCATTCCCCTGATCGTGGCGGTGTTCTACTGGCCGGGCCTGGCGGAATCGACGCAGAACCTCATCGCCACGGTGCTGTTCGTCGTGTTTGCCCTGACCGACTGGGCCGACGGCTACCTCGCTCGCAAACTCAACCAGACCTCGTCGTTCGGGGCCTTCCTGGACCCGGTCGCCGACAAGTTTCTGGTGTGCGCCTGCGTGCTCGTGCTCGTGCACCTGGACCGGGCCGATGTGTTTGTGGCGCTCATCATCATTGGGCGCGAGATCGCCATTTCCGCCCTGCGCGAATGGATGGCCATGATCGGGGCCAACAAGAGCGTGGCGGTGCACAGGGTGGGCAAGCTCAAGACCACGGTGCAGATGGTGGCCATTCCCTTCCTCCTGTACGACGGTACCGTGCTCGGGCTGGTGGACACCCGTTTCTGGGGCACCTGGCTCATCTGGGTGGCGGCGGTGCTGACCGTCTGGTCCATGGTGTATTACCTGCAAAAAGCGCTGCCCGAAATCCGGGCCAAAGCGCGCTGATCCCGGGTTGACGGCCATGGCAGGACACGCTGGAGACAACTCGTGGCTGCGTGCCATGCCCTGGGTGTTTGTGCTGATCTGGAGCACGGGCTTCATCGTGGCGCGCTACGGGATGCCACACGCGCCGCCCATGACCTTCCTGGCCTGGCGCTATGCCCTGTCCATCCTGTGTTTTCTGCCGTGGATCTGGTTGGCCAAGGTGGCCTGGCCTCAGGAGCGTGAGCAGTGGCTGCACCTGGCGGTGCTGGGCGCACTCATGCACGCGGGCTACCTGGGTGGCGTGTGGGCGGCCGTCAAGGCTGGCATGGGTTCGGGTCTGTCGGCGCTGGTGGTGGGTTTGCAGCCGGTGCTCACGGCCGTGTGGCTGTCGGCCACGGGCGGGGCGGTCACGCGGCGGCAGTGGGTGGGCCTCACCCTGGGCTTCACCGGGCTGGTGCTGGTGGTGTCGCGCAAGTTCGGTGCAGGCAGCGAAGGCGACACCGCCACCTGGCTCAACCTGTCATTTGCGGTGATTGCGCTGTTCAGCATCACCGTGGGCACGCTGTACCAGAAACGATTCGTCAAGCCCTGCGATGTGCGCACGGCCAACTCGGTGCAACTGGCGGCGGCGTTCGTGGTCACGCTGCCACTGGCGTTGCTCGAAACCGAAGGCATGAACTGGAACGGTGAACTGGTGGGTGCCATGGCCTGGTCGGTGCTGGGCCTCACCCTGGGCGGCAGTTCGCTGCTGTATCTGCTCATCCAGCGCGGGGCGGCGGCCTCGGTGACCAGCCTCATGTACCTGGTGCCGCCCTGCACCGCCATCATCGCGTGGTTTCTGTTCAGTGAGCCCATCACCGTGGTCACGCTGGCCGGGACGGCCCTCACGGCATTGGGCGTGAGCCTGGTGGTCCGACCCGCCAAAGCCTGAACGCCTTCATTTCCTTGCACATCATCCATGAAACCCCATCGCATTGCCGTGATTGCCGGTGACGGCATTGGCCAGGAAGTCATGCCCGAAGGGCTGCGCGTGCTCGAGGCCGTGGCTTCGACATTTGACATCAACCTGCAGTTCGATCACTTCGATTTTTCGAGCTGGGACTACTGCGAGAAGCACGGCCAGATGCTGCCCGACAACTGGAAAGACCAGATCGGCGGGCACGACGCCATCTACTTCGGTGCCGTGGGCTGGCCTGAGAAGATCCCGGACCACATCTCGCTGTGGGGCTCGCTGCTCTTGTTCCGGCGCGAATTCGACCAGTACGTGAACCTGCGGCCGGCCCGCCTCATGCCCGGCGTGATCGCGCCGGTGGTGCGGCGCGACGGCAGCCCCCGCCAGCCCGGCGAGATCGACATGATGATCGTGCGCGAGAACACCGAAGGCGAATACTCCAGCATCGGTGGGCGCATGTACCCGGGTACCCCGCGCGAGATCGTGATGCAGGAAACGGTCATGAGCCGCCACGGTGTGGACCGGGTGCTGAAGTTCGCCTTCGAACTGGCGCAAAGCCGCCCCAGGAAACACCTGACCAGCGCCACCAAGAGCAACGGCATCGCCATCACCATGCCCTACTGGGACGAGCGCGTGGCCGAAATGGCCAAGGCCTACCCGGATGTGTTCGTGGACAAGTTCCACATCGACATCCTCACCGCGCATTTCGTGCAGCGCCCGGATCACTTCGACGTGGTGGTGGCCAGCAACCTGTTTGGCGACATCCTGTCCGACCTGGGCCCCGCCTGCACGGGCACCATCGGCATTGCGCCCAGTGCCAATCTCAACCCCAGCCGGGAGCACCCCTCGCTGTTTGAACCGGTGCATGGCTCGGCCCCCGATATTGCCGGCAAGGGGATTGCGAACCCCATCGGCCAGATCTGGTGCGGGGCGATGATGCTGGATTTCCTGGGCCACCGGGCGGCGCACGACGCCGTTCTTCAGGCCATCGAGGCTGTGCTGGAGCCAGGCAGTGGCGGCCCCCGCACGCCGGACCTCGGCGGGCAGGCCCGAACGGGTGACGTCGGGCGGGCCATCGCGAGCGCCTTGTCAGCGCAGCGGGCAGAACCGTTCAATCGGCCACGTAGACTCTTTTAGAATGACATCAATACCCAGAGGAGAAGCCATGAACAAGTCAGAACTGGTCGAGCACATTGCCACGAGCGCCGACCTCTCCAAAGCCGCTGCCACCCGCGCACTCGAAGCCACCCTCGAAGCCATCGGCGCCACCCTCAAAAAGGGTGGAACCGTGTCACTGGTGGGCTTTGGTTCGTTTTCCGTGACCCAACGCGCCCCTCGGACCGGAAGAAATCCCCGCACGGGCGCTGCCATCAAGATCAAAGCGGCTAAAATGCCTAAGTTCCGTCCTGGCAAGGCGTTGAAAGACGCCATCAACTAAACCACGGTTTTCCGGTTTCGGTGGGGTGCTTAGCTCAGTTGGTAGAGCGGCGCCCTTACAAGGCGTAGGTCGGCGGTTCGACCCCGTCAGCACCCACCACCCACACGAAAAGGCGAGCAAGGGTTCGCCTTTTCTGTTTCAGGCAGTGCACACATGTTTGATTACTTTCGCAACAACATCAAATTCCTGATGGGTTTTCTGATGCTGTTGATCATTCCGGCCTTTGTGCTGGTGGGCGTCGAGGGCTACAGCAACCTGCGCGAGAACCGCGACATCGTGGCCAAGGTGGGCCAGCTCGACATCACCCGCGAGGAATGGGATGCCGCCCATCGCAACGAGATCGACCGTCTGGTGGCTTCGATGCCAGGCATCGAGCGCAGCCTGATCGACAACGAGTCCAGCCGCTTTGCCACGCTGGAACGGCTGATCAACGAGCGGGTGCTGGCCCTGGCGGTCGACGAAGGTCTCTACCTGGCCACCGACCAGCGCCTGGCCCGCGAGCTCACCCAGGACCCGAACATTGCTGCCTTGCGCCGCCCGGACGGCACGCTGGATGTGGAGCGTTATCAGCAACTGCTGCGCGCCCAGGGCATGACACCGGAAATGTTCGAAGCCTCTGTCCGCTCCGACATCGCCCGGCGTCAGGTGATCGATGGCCTCTCGGCCTCGGCCTTTCTCACGCCCGTGGTGGCCGACAAGTCCCTGCAGGCTTTCTTCGAACGCCGTGAAGTGCAGGTGGCCCATTTCCGCCCATCGTCATTCCGTGCGAGCGTTCAGGTGACCGATGCCGACATCCAGGCCTTTTACGACCAGAACCCCCAGCTCTTCCAGTCGCCTGAACAAATGGATGTCGAGTACCTGGTGCTCGATCTGCAAGCCGTGGCCAGCCGTGTCTCGTTGAGCGAGTCCGACTTGCGTGCCTACCACGAGCAGAACAGTGCCAACCAGGCCCTCCAGGAACAGCGACGCGCCAGCCACATCCTGTTGCTGGTAGAACCCGGGGCCAGTGCCGATGCGAAGGCCGCCGTCCGCGCCGAAGCCGAGGCGCTGCTCGCCGAATTGCGTCAGTCGCCCCAGCGTTTTGCCGAACTGGCGCGCACCCGCTCTCAAGACCCGGGGTCCGCCGCTCGGGGGGGTGACCTCGATTTCTTCGCCCGTGGCGCCATGGTCAAACCCTTCGAGGATGCCGTTTTCGCGCTGGAGCGCAACGGCATTTCCGATGTCGTGGAAACCGAATTCGGCTTCCACATCATCCGGCTGACCGATGTCCGTCGTCCGGCACCAGAACCCTTCGAATCGGCCCGTCCCCGACTGGAGCAGGAGTTGCGTCAGCAGCAGGCTCAGCGTCGTTTTGCCGAGGCGGCCGAAGATTTCAGCAATCTGGTCTACGAACAGTCGGATTCGCTTGCCCCTGCGGCAGAAAGCCTGGGGCTGACCGTGCGCAAGGCATCCGGTGTTCTGCGCACGGGGCCTCTGGATGCCGGTCGCGATGCCGCGCTGGCCAATCCCCGTGTGCTGCAGGCCTTGTTCTCACCCGATTCCATTCGCCAGAAGCGCAATTCCGAAGCGGTGGAGGTGGGGGCCAACCGCCTGGTGTCAGCCCGGGTGCTGGAGCACCGCCCCTCGCGCTTGCAAGCCATCGACGAGGTTCGCAGCGAGGTTCGCGAGCGCCTGGTGCAGCAGCGGGCCCTGGAAGCCGCGCGTGCCGAAGCCAAGTCCCGTTTCGCCGCCTGGCGCGACGGCGCCGAGCCCCGCCTGCAGCCGGCGGTGGTCGTGTCCCGGATCGAAGACCAGGACCTGCCCCCCGCAGCCCTCAGTGCCGCTCTGAGCGCGGCTGCAGGGCCTACCACGCCCGCCTGGACCGAAGCCGATCTGGGTGCCGACGGCGTGATGGTGATCCGTGTCAACCGGGTGCTGGACCGCGAGGCACCCGATGCCGCGCGCGCGTCGCTGGAGAGATCGCAACTGGCCGAACTGTGGGGGCAGGCCGAGGTGCAGGCCTACATCCAGTCCTTGCGAGCCCGCTTCAAGGTCCAGGTGCTGGCCACCCGTACCGCAGCGGCATCGTCATAAAAACTTGTTCCATGCGCCGAGCGTTTCATTGCCAGGGTGAAATGTCGGTTTATAATAAAAGGCTACGGTGGCTGTAGCTCAGTTGGTAGAGTCCAGGATTGTGATTCCTGTTGTCGTGGGTTCGAGTCCCATCAGCCACCCCAAGTCAATCAAGCACTTAGCCCGGTTCGCCGGGCTTTTTGCTTTCTGGATATTGGCTGTGTGGCCACGGTGTAGCCTGCCCATTCCTCCTGACGACAGTGGGCGCATTCGTGCCTTGCGTGAGCACCTCATGCTGTGATCCAACACAGACTTACTGGATTTACCAGACCATTTATTGAGTGGCCGTGGCCAGTCTCACTTCCATGCCGACATGCTACCCCGAGAACTCCACACCCACTGGGGGCAAGGCTGTGGATAACATCCGGGTAAGCGGGCTAAGCGCTTGCCCCGCTTGAAGACGATCGGTCCTGCCTGTCTTTTGGGCAGAATGGCCTTACGATCAGCCATCCATCAATCCAATGACCGAGCCCCTGGACGCCAGCCCCGATCAGCTCCTGAAGCTGGTCAACCAGACCATGCCCTTCGGCAAGTACGAAGGTCGGGTGCTGGCCGATCTGCCAGGCCATTACCTCAACTGGTTTGTCCGGGAAGGGTTTCCCAAAGGTGAACTCGGTCGCTTGCTTGCACTGATGCACACCATCGATCACAACGGGCTAAAGTACCTGCTCATCCCCCTGCGGCGCGCACCAGCGGCTGGGTAGGAAACTGCAACAGCACACACATCATTGTCGATATCCATGCTTGAAGGACTGATTGAGAGGATTCCCGGTCAATGGGAAAAAGTCATCATCACGGCTCTGCTGATCGGCATGGCCTTGCTGGCGTCCCACCTGTGGGCGCGCTACCTGTCGCGCAGCGAAATTGCCGACGTCAAGCGGCGCATACACCTGGTTTGGGCGCGCAACCTGATCTGGATGACGGCCTTGCTGCTCATCGTCTCGGTATGGGCATCCACCATTGCGGGTTTCGTCTTGTCGGTCGCGGCAGTGGCCGGTGCCATACTGATCGTCAGCAAAGAACTGGTGATGTGCGTGCATGGCTACCTCTACGTCACCCTGGTGCAGCCTTACAAAATCGGCGATGAGATCACATTCAACCAGTTGCACGGGCAAGTCGTTGACATTGACATGTTTGCCACCACGCTGGTGGAGCTGGACTCATCGGGCCAGCGGACCGGCAAGGTGGTCGAGTTTCCGAACGGACTGCTCCTCACCCATCCGGTGATCAATGCTTCCCCGAGTGGCGCTTACGTTGTGCACACCATTGAAGTCCCGGTCCCTGCGCGCGCGTCGAAAGATCTGGCGCGGCTGGAGCTGGCTGCACGGGAAGCCGCCGATCGGGCAACCGCTGCCTGGCGGGAGCAGGCCAACGCGCATTTTGATCAATCGGCCGAAACCCATCTGATGCCCTTTCTCACTGGCCAGACCCTGTTGTCTTGGAAGTTTGCGGATCCCGATCACCTGGTGCTGGTCGTGCGGGTGGCGTGTCCGTTGGATCAGCGTGCCACGGTCGAACAGGCGGTGTTTCGTGGCACCTGGATGGCATTACACCCGGAGTCAGTCTGAACCATGAACCCGCGCCTTCTTGCCTTCCCGTTGCGCCTGCTGGGCGTTGCAGCCCTCTCGCTGGCTCTGCTGGCGCCTCTGATCGGCTGCAGCAAGCCCCCAACACAAACGGCCATCCCCGCGGGTGCGACGGTGCTGGCTTTCGGTGACAGCATCACCCACGGCACCGGCGCTGCCAGTGGCGAGGACTGGCCCACGCTGCTGGCCGCCAAGACCGGCTGGAACCTCGTCAACGCCGGTGTGCCCGGCGACACGGCACAGGCGGGCAAGGCGCGCATCGCTTCACTGCTTTCCCAGCATCAACCCGCCCTGGTCATCGTCGGGCTCGGCGGCAACGACTTTATCCGCCGCCGACCGGCCGATCAGGTCAAGGAAGACCTGCGTGACATCCTGCGCCAGGTCAAGGCCGCAGGCACACCGGCGGTCATGCTGGCGGTACCGGCCCCCAGTCTGCTGGCTGCGGTGGCCTCCCACTTGTCAGATGCGCCGCTTTACGAGGCATTGTCCAGCGAGGAGGGTGTGGCTCTGGTGGAAGATGTGATTTCCCGCGTGCTGTCGGACGGCGCGCTCAAGGCCGACGCCATCCACCCCAATGCCGAGGGGTATCGCCGCATGGCAGAACAGATCTTCGCGTCGCTGCAGCAGTCGGGGTTTGTGTCTCGATGAAGACAAGGTCTTGCAGTCATCCAAGAACACTTCAAGGTTGAAAAGATATCGTTTCCTTATTGAGTGATCCATGACCCAAGAACCCGACACGTGTCCTTTCTGTTCGCTCCCATCTGAACGGGTCGTGCTACGCAATGCATCCGGTGTTCTGGTTCGCGATGCTTACCCGGTGTCAAGGGGCCACAGTCTGGTCATTCCGACCCGGCACATCGGATCGTTTTTTGAACTGAGTCAAGCCGAACGTACCGATTTGCTCAGTCTTTTGGAACAAGCTCAGCAAGATCTGGTGGACATTTACAAGCCGGATGGTTACAACATCGGCATCAACGATGGGGCGGCTGCAGGGCAAACCGTGCCGCACCTGCATATCCACCTGATTCCCCGTTACTTCGGCGACTTACCCGATCCAAGAGGCGGTGTGAGGTGGGTCATTCCTGATAAGGCCAGGTACTGGTCATGAGTTTGATCTTTTATCAGGACAGCCTCCGCAGGCTGAATGTCAATACACGCGGAGGAAGTCCCAGCCCACACAAGCTATGCATGCTGCTGGCTGTCTTTGATCTGGCGCGAGCAGGGCTTCTGGGCGACAACCGAATTGTGTTTGGTCCTCAGTTGCTTGAGCGGTATCAGCAATTTTTCAACGCCGTCAAATCCTCAACCGATCACTCCAATCCTTACTTCCCGTTTTTTCACCTGACTGGCCAGTTGCGTGGGGGTGGCGCCAGTTTCTGGCATCTGCAGGCTTTGCCTGGGCGTGAAAGCGTGCTGGCCCACATGAAGACAGCGCGCAGCCTGTCGGACATCACGTCAAACATTGCCTATGCTGCCCTTGATTCAGAGCTTTTTGCATTGATTCAGGACCGTGCTTCACTCGATGCTTTATCCGACACGATTGCCAGTCACTGGCTTGATCGAGGACTGCAGGACTTGCGGCAAGTGGCGGCCAAGGCCAGTGAAATCAGCCGCTACGAGTACCAGCTGCGGCAACTCAACATGGTACTGGCGAAGGAAGGGCCAGCACCCGCTTATGTGCGAGATCCGGCATTCCGCCGTGTGGTGACCGAGATTTACGACTATCGCTGTGCGGCCACTGGGGTGCGTATTCTGTTGCCCACCGGCGAGGCCATGGTGGAGGCGGCACACATTCACCCCTTTAGTGAAGCCGGTGATGACGATCCGCGCAATGGGCTGGCGCTGACGCCCAACATTCACTGGGCGATGGACAAAAACCTGATTGCGCCAGGGCCAGACTTGCGTTGGCACATCAGCTCGGCGCTGGACGATCGCATTCCGGATTTTCATCAGCTCACCTCATTGGCCGGCAGAGAACTGATCTTGCCCAGAGCGCCACGCTTTTATCCCAAGGGGGACGTGCTGAAATGGCGGTTGGAGCGTTTGAAAAGCGCGTCAAGACCCACCTGAACGATGGAAGTCAATGACCATGAATGACATCATCTGCCCGCACTGCGGCAAAGCCTTCAAGATCGACGAGGCGGGCTATGCCGACATCCTCAAGCAGGTGCGCGACAGCGACTTCGAGCACCAGTTGCACGAACGGCTGGCACTGGCCGAGCGCGACAAGCAGTCCGCCGTGGAGTTGGCCCGTGCGCAGATGACCGCCGAACTGCAGAAGCAGACGGCAGCGCGCGAAGCGGAAATCCAGCAACTGAAATCGCAACTGGAAGCCGGTGAGGTCAATCGCCAGCTGGCCGTGATCCAGGCCCTGGCCGATGTGGAGAAGCAGCGCGACGCCCTGGCCAGCGAACTGGAGCGCGCCCGCCTGGAAAAGCAGCTGGCCGAGCAATCGCTGAAGGACCGTTACGAAACCCAGATCAAGGACCGTGACGACGCCATCGAGCGGCTGCGCGACATGAAGGCGCGCCTCTCCACCAAGATGGTGGGCGAAACCCTGGAACAGCACTGCGAGACCGAGTTCAACCGTATCCGCGCCACCGCCTTCCCCCGGGCCTACTTCGAGAAAGACAACGACGCCCGCACCGGCAGCAAGGGCGACTACATCTTCCGTGACAGCGATGAGGGCGGCACCGAGATCGTCTCGATCATGTTCGAGATGAAGAACGAGAGCGACACCACGGCGACCAAGAAGCGCAACGAGGATTTTCTGAAGGAGCTTGACCGCGACCGGACCGAAAAGGGCTGTGAATACGCCGTGCTGGTGAGCCTGCTGGAGCCCGACAGCGAGCTGTACAACACGGGGATCGTGGACGTGTTCCACCGCTACCCCAAGATGTACGTGGTGCGCCCGCAGTTCTTCATCCCCATCATCACGCTGCTGCGCAACGCGGCCATGAACTCGCTGAAGTACAAGACGGAGCTCGCCCTGGTGAAGGCGCAGAACATCGACATCACGAACTTCGAGAACCAGCTGGAAACCTTCAAAAGTGCCTTTGCACGCAATTTCGATCTGGCTTCGGGTCATTTCCAGAAGGCCATTGCGGAGATCGACAAGTCCATCGACCACCTGCAGAAAACCAAGGATGCCCTGCTGGGCGCCGACCGCAACCTGCGACTGGCCAACGACAAGGCCCAGGACGTGACCATCAAGAAGCTGACCCGGGGCAACCCGACCATGGCGGCCAAGTTTGCGGAGTTGAAGCAGGGTGGGGCGGATGCAGGAGAGGTCAGTTGAAGCCCGTTCATGCCATCGCTCGCCCTGGCGGGATTGCATGGTGGCTTGGTGGCCTTGGCGTGTCAGGCCAGATCAGAACCGCCTGAACATGCCCACGACCACACCCAGCACCTCCAGCGACTGCTGGGCCATGATGTCGGGGTAGTCGGGGTTGGCGGGCTTCAGCACCCAGCCACTCCCCCCTTTGACCGGGTAGAGGTACTTCACCGTCATGTCGTTGTCGACCAGGGCGACCACGATGTCGCCCGCCTTGGTGGGGCGGTTGCGCTCCACCACCACCATGTCGCCATCGAGCAGGCCGGCGTCTTTCATGGAGTCGCCGCGGACGCGGCAGAACACGGTGCGATCCGGGTGACGGATGAGGAAGTCCTCCACACCCACCATTTCGAGGCCGGCGGTCTGGTCTTCTTCCTGAGGCAAGCCGGCGCGGACCTTGCCCATCACGGGCAGCGCGAAAAACTCGCGGGTGGGTGCGATCCGGCCGTCCACCCGTTCCAGGTAGCCCGCATCCACCAGGCGGCCGATGACCTTGAACACGCCGCCTGAAGAGGCCAGGCCCAGCACGTCGGCCAGTCGGGCCATGGAGGGGAAAGCCTTGTGCTCTTTCCAGTAGATGCGCAGGGCGTCCAGGTGTTTTTTGTCGGCCATGATGCACGCGAGGGTGAATGAATGACCGCTATGGTAGCGAATTTGTCCACCGGTTGTCCACTCTTTGTCCACCCCGCCGAGGCAAGCGGCCCCATCTGCCCGCGGGCAAGCGGTTGCCAGCTCGTGTGGTGCAAGGCTTACATTATGCTGATCTCCACTGCCTCGCACATCCATGGCACAACCCATCGCCCAGCACGATCCCGCTTACATCCAGCAATGGATGGACGAACACCGCATCACCGAAGTGGAATGCCTCATTCCCGACATGGCGGGCCAGGCCAGAGGCAAGATCGTGCCCCGGCACAAGTACAACCCGGCGGTGGGTCTGCGCCTGCCTGAGGCGGTGCTCACGATGACCGTGACGGGCGATTACCCGGAGAAGGACTTCACCTCGGTGGCCGACGGTGACATGGTGCTCACGCCCGACGCCCGAACCCTCAGGCCGGTGCCCTGGGCGAAGGAGCCCACGGCGCAGATCATTCACGACTGCTACCGTTTTGACGGCAGCGAAACCCCGTTGTCGCCGCGCGCGGTGCTGCGCCGGATGATCCAGCTCTACGAGAAGGAAGGCTGGAAGCCGGTGATTGCCCCCGAGATGGAGTTCTACCTGGTTCAGGTCGAGCCCGATGAAGACATCCCGCTCAAGCCACCGGTGGGCCGCACGCGGCGGACCGAGGCCGGGATGCAGAGCTTCTCGATCGACGCGGTGAACGAGTACGACGACATCTTTGACGTGATGTACGACTGGTGCGAGGCCCAGGGCATCCAGCTGGACACGCTCATTCACGAGATGGGGACCGCCCAGATGGAGATCAACCTCGACCATGGCGACCCCTTGCCGCTGGCCGACCAGGTGTTCCTGTTCAAGCGCACCGTGCGGGAGGTGGCCATCCGCCACAACATGTACGCCACGTTCATGGCCAAGCCCATGCAGGGCCAGCCGGGCAGTGCCATGCACATCCACCAGAGCGTGCTGTCCACTGTCAACGGACAGAACATCTTCAGCCGCCCGGATGGTGAGGCGTCTGAGGCGTTTTTCCATTTCATCGGTGGCTTGCAGACCTACCTGCCCGCTGCCACGGCCGTGTTTGCGCCGTACGTGAACTCGTACCGGCGGCTGTCGCGTTTCACGTCGGCGCCCATCAACCTGAGCTGGGGTTACGACAACCGCACCTGTGGCCTGCGGGTGCCACATTCGGGCCCGGAGGCCCGGCGGGTGGAAAACCGGCTGGCCGGTGTGGACGTGAACCCCTACCTGGCGATTGCCGTCAGCCTGGCCTGCGGTTACCTGGGCATGAAGCAGCGCATTCGGCCCAGCGAACCGACCACGGGCAGTGCCTACGAGCAGCCGCATCAGTTGCCGCGGCATCTGGACGATGCCATCGAGCGCCTGACGGCCTGCGAACCGCTGGCCGAGCTCTTTGGTGAGCACTTCCTGCAGACCTACAGCGCCATCAAGGAAGCCGAGTACCAGGAGTACTTTGACGTGGTCAGCCCCTGGGAGCGCCGTTTCCTGCTGCTGAGCGTGTGAACGCCACCACCGCCAGGCTCACGGCGGTGGAAGCGACCAGGGCGCCGAGGAACGGCGCCAGCGTGGGAATGCTGTTCGGGAAACTGGCGGCGAGCAGGCCGCCCGTGAAGGAGCCCGTCTGCACCCAGCCGGGCAGCACCGCACCCACGAGACCGGCCACGCAGCCCGCCACAGCGGCGGTGGGCGTCATGCGTTGCCACAGACCGAGCAGCACCGGCACCACGGCGGTGGCGCAGAGCAGGTCGGCGATCAGGAACAGGCGCAACACCGACATGCCCTGCAGGGCCACCAGGACCACCGGCACCATCAGCAACACCGTGATCCAGCGGGCCGTCTTGAGAGAAAAGTCGCTGCGGCTGGTGGTGACCAGCGAGGCGATGCCGTTCTGCAGGGTGTCCACCGAGGAGGCGACCAGGGCCATGGCCAGTAGCAGTGCCGGCAGGGCCAGCCAGGCGGGGGCACCGGTCAGCAAGGCAAAAAACGGTGCCGGGGGTTGGCCGAGGTTCTGGCCCGACATGGCCGCAACGATGCCCAGCCCGCCCACCACCATGACGACGACGATGGTGGCCACGCCACCCAGCCAGGCACCCCGGTTCAGGGCTTCGTTGCTTTCGGCGGCCCAGACGCGCTGCCAGTAACCCTGGTGAAACAGGTTGGCCGCCGTGACGGCGATCACCAGGGTGAGGGCCACGGAAAGCGACACCCCCAGCGGCGCAGAGGGAAGGGCCTGCTCGAACGCGCCAGCAGGCAGGGCCTGGATGGCCACCACGCCCACGATCAGCAGCAGGGCCACCAGCAGCCAGGCCTGCCAGCGGTCGGTGGCGAGGCTGGCCCGCAAGCCGCCCCAGGCGGTGTAGATAAGGGTGGTGACGGCCACGGCGATCACCGTCCAGCTGCCTGGAATGTCGGACAGCATGGTCGTGATGGCACCGATGGCGGTGAGCTCGGCCGTGATGAAGCACAGCATGTACAGCACCGACATGACCGAGACCCAGTGCTTGAGGCCGTTGCCAAAGCGCTGCTGGGCGTATTCGCTGATGCTGCGGCCTCGGGGCAGGCGCTGGCGGATGGCGGGGCCGCACCAGGCCAGGATGAGGAAGGGCAGGGCAGAGCCCAGGGCGTATCCGGCCAGGGCGATGGGGCCCACAAAGGCGCCGACCTCGGGCGGGGCAAACAGAATCCAGGCGCCCATGCCCGACGCCAGAAAAGACAACCCCAGGGTGGTCGCGTTCTGCGAGTGCCGTGCCGTGAGGTATTGATCGAGATCGCCGTGGGGTGAGCGGGCACGCAGCCCGACCCAGACGAACAACAGAAGGGCCGCCCCCAGGGCGGCGATGGTGGCGTATGCCATGTCGCGCTTCCTCCGCCGGTATGAACCGGATCAGGTTCCAGGGTCTGCACCGGAATGGCGCACTCTCAGCCCCTTGCGAGGCACCCCTGGCGACGATTGAACAGATGATGAAGCCGGGAGTTTAGCGCGAATTCACCAGCACCAGTTTGCCCTTGACCTGCCGGCTGCCCATGAGGGCGTAGGCCTGCGGCAGTTCGCTCATGGGCAGGGTGCGATCGATCACGGGCTTGATGCGGTCCTGCAGATACCACTGGGCCAGGGTCTGCATCATGGCGGCGTTGGCCTCGGGTTCGCGCTTGGCAAAATCCCCCCAGAATACCCCCACGATCGATGCGCCTTTGAGCAGCGGGAGGTTGAGTGGCAGGCTGGGGATGGGGCCCGACGCAAAGCCAATGACCAGATAGCGGCCCCGCCAGGCAATCGACCGGAAGGCGGGTTCGGCAAAATCCCCGCCCACCGGGTCGTAGATCACGTCGGGCCCCTTGCCATCGGTGGCCGCCTTGATGGCTTCCCGCAAAGAACCCGAGGGGGTGTGCTCGCTGTAATTCAGGGTGGCATGGGCACCCGCGGCCATGCACAGGTCGCACTTGTCGGGGCTGGAGGCGGCCGCAATCACCCGGGCCCCGGCCTCGCGGGCAATCTGGATGGCGGCCGTGCCCACCCCGCCAGCGCCGCCCAGCACCAGCACGGTTTCGCCCGCCTTCAGTGCCGCCCGATCGATCAGTGCATGGTAGGAGGTGGCATAGGTCATGATGAAGGCAGCGGCATCCACCAGGTCAAAGCCTGGCGGCAGCGGCATGCACAAGGCGGCCGGGGCGAGGGTGTGCGTGCCAAAACCCCCGGTGCCGCTCAGACAGGCCACGGGCTGGCCCACCTTAAGGTGCTTCACCTCGCTGCCCGCGGCACTGACGATGCCGGCATATTCGGCGCCCGGCACGAAGGGCAGTGGGGGTTTGATCTGGTACTTGTTCTGAACGATCAGCAGGTCCGGGAAATTCAGGCTGGCGGCGTGAATCTCGATCAGGACCTCTCTGGGCCCCGGATCGGGGGTGGGCAGCGTTTGCCAGGTGAGGGCATCCACGCCCACGGGGTTTTCGCACAGCCATGCCTGCATGCTTGTCTCCTGAGGTGATTGCGAAGTCGTGGGATGATAGGCAAACCCATTTGCCCATGGCCAGCCATGCCTGTCTCTGTGGTGACGCCCTACAATGCCTGACAATGAAAATCCTTCTGTCTAACGACGATGGCTACCAGGCGCCTGGCATCCAGGCCCTCTACGAGGTTCTGAGCGATATCGCCAGCGTGGAGGTGGTGGCCCCCGAGCACAACAACAGCGCCAAGTCCAATGCCCTGACGCTGCATTCGCCGCTTTATGTGCACACGGCACCCAATGGATTCCGTTACGTGAACGGCACGCCAGCCGACTGTGTGCACATTGCGCTCACCGGTTTGCTGGGCTACACGCCCGATCTGGTGGTGTCGGGCATCAACAACGGAGCCAACATGGGCGACGACACCATCTACTCCGGCACCGTGGGCGCCGCCATGGAAGGCTACCTGTTCGGGGTGCCGGCCATTGCCTTTTCCCAGACCGAGAAGGGCTGGCGCCACCTGGATGCGGCAGCGGCCAAGGCCCGGGAGCTGGTGGAATTTCTGGCACCTTCTGTGCAGGCCCACCGGATGGCGGCCGAAGGCGGCCACCATGAGCCGTGGTTGCTCAACGTGAACATGCCTTGCCTGCCGCTGGCGCAGATGCAGGGTTTCAAGGTGGCCCGGCTGGGTCGTCGGCACGCTGCCGAACGCGTCATCACGCAGGTCAGTCCGCGCGGGGAAACCATGTACTGGATTGGCGCAGCCGGCCCGGCCAAAGACGATGCCGAAGGCACGGACTTTCACGCCACGGCCCAGGGCCATGTGTCCATCACGCCCTTGCAGATCGACCTCACCGACCATTCCCGACTGGCCTACTGGGCGCAGTCGGCGGCCCAGTTGTCCCTGCGTCATCCGGCAGCCGAGCCCCTGGCGGGCAACGCGCCCCAGGCGCACCAGCCCCGGTGAACAGACCACCTCCCTCCCGGCCTGGCTTCCCGGCGAAACTGCCTGGCTGGGTGGCCCAGCCAACGCCTGCATCACCCAAGCGTTCGATCGCGCCCCCGGGGCTCACGCCCAGCGGCACGGGCATGGACTCGAGCGCCGTGCGGCTGGCCATGGTCCGCAAGCTCATGGCCCAGGGTTTGAGCCAACCGGCGGTCATCCAGGCGTTCGAGCGGGTGGAACGCCACCGGTTTGTGGACTCGGCGCTGGTGGCTCAGGCCTACGAAGACACCAGCCTGCCCATCGGACTGGGGCAGACGATTTCCAAACCCAGTGTGGTGGGTCGGATGATCGAGTTGCTCTGCGAAGGACATCCCCAACGCCTCGGCCGTGTGCTCGAGATCGGCACCGGATGCGGTTACCAGGCCGCCCTGCTCAGCCATGTGGCCACCGAGGTTTACAGCATGGAGCGCTTGCGTGGCCTGCACGACAAGGCGCGTGAGAACCTGCGGCCGTTTCGCCTGCCCAATGTCCACCTGATTCTGGGCGACGGGATGCCGGGGTATGCCGCCGGCGGTCCCTATGCCGGTATCGTGGCGGCGGCGGGCGGGCTCGATATTCCGCAGGCCTGGCTCGAGCAACTGGCGGTGGGTGGGCGCCTGGTGGCCCCTGCGGAACTCACACCGGGGCGCCAAAGTCTGGTGGTGATCGAGCGCACCATTGCAGGATTTGTCAGACAGGTGCTCGAGTCTGTCTGGTTTGTTCCCCTAAAATCGGGCGTGGCCTGACAACCCGCCTGGGTGCGTCGGGCTTTTTGATGACCAAGAGGTACTGCATGAATCCGATCAAGCCTAACGGGAGGCCGAACTTTGCATGGGGTCCGGTTCTGGTGCTGTCGGCCGTGGTGCTGGCAGGCTGTGCGGCGCCCAGGCAACCCGCTCAGCGCGCCCCCGTTGTCGATCGCTCGCCGGTGCCGGCAGTGACCGCAGCGGCCACCCCTTTGCCCCCTGGTGCCGAAAACGCCGGCAAGCCGGGTTATTACACGGTGCGTCCTGGCGACACGCTCATCCGGATCGGCCTGGAAACCGGTCAGAACTGGCGCGACATCCAGGCCTGGAATGGCCTTGTCAATCCCAACCTGATCGAGGTGGGGCAGGTGCTGCGCGTGGTGCCACCAGAGCCCGCCGTCGCGGCTGCCCCCACTGCCGCACCGGTCACCGCCACCCAGCCCATCGCCTCCTCAAGTGCTCAGGGCCGGCCACTGACCGAGTCCGGTACCGCTGCAGCCCCTGCGACTGCTCCTGCTCCTGCTCCTGCAGCGGCCCCTGCACAGTCATCGGTGGCAGCGGGCGACGACATCCGCTTTCTCTGGCCGGCCACCGGACCGGTGATCGACCCCTTTGACGAATCGCGTAACAAGGGGGTCGGCATTGGCGGACGAGCCGGTGATCCGGTGATTGCAGCAGCCGATGGCCGAGTGGTCTACGCTGGCGCGGGCCTGCGTGGCTATGGCAACCTGATCATCCTCAAGCACAACAACACCTACCTGACGGCCTACGCCCACAACCAGTCTCTGCTGGTTCGCGAAGACCAGAACGTCAGGCAGGGCCAGAAAATCGCCGAAATGGGCAGCAGCGACTCCGACCGGGTGAAGCTCCATTTTGAAGTCCGTCGCCAGGGCAAGCCCGTCGACCCGCTGATTCACCTGCCTCGTCGCTGATGGCCGACGCCCTGATCGCGGAGGTGGAGGCCGTCTCCAGCCGACCGCACGACTGGCTCGAGGTCACCTCCATGGACCTCGATGCCCAGGGGGTGGCGCGCCGTGCCGATGGCAAGGTGGTGTTCATCGATGGGGCTTTGCCCACCGAATGGGTGAGTGCGCAGACGCACCGGCGCAAGAACCAGTGGGAACAGGCCACCCTGACCGAGATTCACCAGGAGTCGGCCCTGCGCGTGACGCCCCGATGCCCCCATTTCGGGCTGCACGCTGGCGCCTGTGGTGGCTGCAAGATGCAGCACCTGGATGCCGGCGCCCAGGTGGCCGTGAAGCAGCGGGTGCTGGAAGACAACCTCTGGCACCTGGCGAAGGTGCGGGCCGAGTCGGCCTTGCGCCCGATTGCCGGCCCGGCCTGGGGCTACCGTTTCCGTGCACGCCTGTCGGTCCGTTATGTCCAGAAAAAAGGCGAAGTGCTGGTGGGATTTCACGAGCGCAAGAGCCGCTATGTGGCCGACATGCGCGAGTGTCATGTGTTGCCCGCGCATGTCAGCCGCCTGCTGGTGCCTCTGCGCGAGCTGATTTTCCGGCTGGACGCCCGTGAAACCTGTCCGCAGATTGAACTGGCCGTGGGCGATGATGTCACGGCGCTGGTGTTGAGGCATCTGGAGCCCCTGAGTCCGTCGGATCGCCAGCAACTCCAGGCCTTTGCGACCGCGCAGGCCGGGCAGGGCCACGTCATTCAGTGGTGGTTGCAGCCCAAGGGGCCGGATACCGTGCACCTGCTGGATGAAACCGATGCCGGTCCTGAACTCGCCTATCGCCTGCCGGAATTCGGCATTCGCATGCCCTTCAGACCAACCGATTTCACGCAGGTCAATCCGTACATCAATCGGGTGCTGGTCAACCGGGCCCTGCGCCTGCTGGCGGTTCAGCCCCACGAGCGCGTGATCGACTGGTTTTGTGGCCTCGGCAACTTCACGCTGCCACTCGCCACCCAAGCCCGAGAGGTGCTGGGCGTGGAGGGCAGCGAGGCGCTGGTGGCCCGTTCACGCAGCAACCTTGCCCGTCACGAATCCGAACAAGGCCCGGTGGCGCCCACGCGCTTTGTGGCCCGCAACCTGTTTGACATGACGCCCGATAGGCTGGTGGCCGATGGCCAGGCCGACAAATGGCTGATTGATCCCCCCAGGGAAGGGGCTTTTGCCCTCTCGAAAGCACTCGCCGATCTGCATCAGATGCGGCTGGCTGGTGATCTCGCGAACCTCGCCGGATGGCAACCGCCTCAGCGGATCGTGTACGTGAGCTGCAACCCCGCCACCCTGGCCCGGGATGCCGGGCTGCTGGTCCACCAGGGGGGATACCGTTGTGTCGCGGCTGGGGTGGTCAACATGTTCCCGCACACCGCGCATGTCGAGAGCATGGCCGTGTTCGAGCGCAACGACCTGCCTTCAAAATGACCTGGCTGCTCGACCGTGGGGTCTGCTAGCGGGTGGGGGCGATGGATGGCCTCGGGGGCAACTGGATGCTTCCGGTGGCAGGGGGGGTGACGGTGGGTCCGGAGGGTGGCAGGATCACTTCCTCAGGCGGTGTGACCGCCGGTGCGGGAGGGGGGGAGACCGGCGGCGTGGATGGCATGCCTTGCAATTCGTTTTCCCGCATGTAGCCGTCCATTTCGCGCCAGCCTTCGAAGATGGCCGACTTCGACACCCGCGGGTTGGCGTTGTGACAGTCTTCAATGCTTCGGATCGCATGCCGGCAAGCCGCGCCGATTGCCTTGCCTTCTGCCTCTTTTTTGGCATTGACCATGCCCGGGGTTTCGATGCCCAGCATGTCGCAACCCGACAGCGTCAGGACCAGCAGCCCGGCAGCGGGCAGCCAGCGGAGTCGAGCGTGCGGGACAGACGTCTTCATGATGGCTATTTTGTACCCATGGTGCACGGGCAATCATGAAAAAAGGGGGCCAACGCCCCCTCAGATCGGGTGAATGCCAGGCTCACTCGCGTTCGCCACCAAACAGGCCCAGCAGGGCGAGCAGGCTCTGGAAAATGTTGAACAGGCTCAAGTACAGGGCCATGGTGGCCGTGATGTAGTTGGTTTCACCCCCGTCGGTGATGCGCTTCAGGTCCACCAGCAGGAAGGCGCTGAAAATCCCGATCGCCATCACGCTGATGACCGCCATGCCGATGGGGCTGCCGACAAACACGTTGATGATGGCACCCACCATGATCACGATGGCGCCCATGAACAGCCACTTGGCCATGCCTTCAAGATCGCGTTTGATGATCGTGGACAGGTTGGCCATGATCAGGAACACGGCGGCGGTACCACCAAAGGCGGTCATCACCAGATCGGCGCCGTTTTTGAAGCCGAGCACCATGGCCAGCATGCGCGAGAGCATGAGGCCCATGAAGAAGGTGAAAGCCAGCAGCACCGGCACGCCGGCGGCTGAATGCTTGGTTTTTTCGATGGCAAACATGAAGCCGATGGCGCCACCCAGGAACACGATCAGGCCCAGGCCGCCGCCCATTGAGGCTGTGATGCCAGTGGAAACGCCGATCCAGGCACCCAGAACGGTAGGGATCATGCTCAAGGCCAGCAACCAGTACGTGTTGCGCAACACCTTGTTGCGCTGCTGGGTCGCCACCGTGGTGCCGAAGCGGCCATAGCTCTGTGTGGGTTGGGTCATTGTTGATCACTCCTAGGAAAGAAAACCAGGGACATTCTATAAGCGATTAAGCTTACGCGTTTTGTAGACCCATTGAATCAAGGAAAGTTCATGAAAACCAAGCACACCCTCGAAATGGCAGACATCAAGGCGGTGGCTGCCGCCGCAGAGGCCGAAGCCCTGAAAAACCAATGGGCGGTGACCATTGCGATCGTAGACGATGGCGGTCACCTGCTCTGGCTGCAACGGCTCGACGGCGCCCCTGCCATTTCTGCACACATTGCGCCGGCCAAGGCCCACACGGCGGCCCTCGGTCGCCGCGAGAGCAAGATCTATGAAGATGTCATCAACCAGGGCCGGACGTCGTTTCTGAGCGCGCCCGGCATCGAAGGCATGCTCGAAGGCGGTGTACCCATCATGAAGGACGGGCAGTGCATCGGCGCGGTGGGCGTGAGTGGCGTGAAGTCCAACGAGGATGCCCAGATCGCCAAGGCCGGTATCGCCGCGCTGGGGCTCTGAGCGGTCTTCAGGGTTCGGTGACAAATGCGAGTTTGCGAATGCCCGCGCGCTGAGCGGCCGCCATGGCGGTCGCGACGTGTTCGTAGCGAACCGCCTTGTCGCCCCGGATGTGCACATCGGGCTGTGGGTCCATGAGGGCGGCCTGTGCCAGGCGCTCTTCCATTTCGGACTGACTGATCCGCGTCTGATTCCAGTGGAATGCACCCGCCACATCGACCGACAGGCGGATGGTTTCAGGCTTGTTCCGTACCGGTTCGGTGGAGGCCTGAGGCAGGTTCACATTCACCGAGTGGGTCATCACCGGTACCGTGATCATGAAGACGATGAGCAAGACCAGCATCACATCGATCAGCGGGATCATGTTGATCTCGCTCATCAGGTCGCTATCGTCGGTTTCCGAACTGGAAAACGCCATGCTTTCGCTCCTCAGGCCTGCTTGATGGGCCGCACTTTGCCGTTGGCCTGTGCGCCTTCGTCACCGATGCGGGCGCCTGTCACGAAGTAGGCATGGAGATCGTGGGCAAAGCGGTTGAGCTTGTGCAGCAGCCCTTTGTTGCCACGGACCAGCACGTTGTAGCCGAGCACGGCGGGGATGGCCACCACCAGGCCCAGCGCCGTCATGATGAGCGCCTCCCCGATGGGGCCAGCCACCTGGTCAATGGTGGCAGAGCCGGCAGCACCCATCCCGAGCAAGGCGTGGTAAATCCCCCAGACGGTGCCGAACAGGCCGATGAAGGGAGCCGTGGAGCCCACCGATGCCAGGATGACCAGACCCGACTGCAGGCGCGTGGTCACGTCGTCGATGGTGTTGCGCAGCGATCGCGTGACCCATTCGCTGACGTCGAGGCTGTCGTGCAGCTGTTTGCGAGGCTCGCCATCCAGATGCAGGATGTGGCTGGTGGCTTCCCGGCCTTGGAGGGCCAGCAGGTAGAAGGGGTTGTTCTCGCTGGGGCCCAGTTTGTTGAGGCCTTCGGCGAAGTCCTGGCTGTGCCAGAAGCCATCGACCACGCGGGCCTGTCCCTGATGACGCCGGAGCGTCATGGCCTTGAGCGCAATCACCACCCAGGTGGCCACCGACATCCCCAGCAGGATGAGGGCGACGGTGCGTATCACCCAGTCTCCCTGATGCCACACGTGGCTCAGGCCGAATTGCATGTCCATGATCAATCACTCCAGAACGAAATGGATGGGAATATTGAACCACATGGCTTCAGGCACACCATTGCGGGTGCCCGGCACGTAGCGCCAGGTGAGCACGGTTTGCACCGCGGTCTGGTCCAGGCGGCTGTAGCCACTGGACGAGCGCACCTCGGCCTGGGAGGCGGTGCCATCGATTTCGATGCGCACGCGCAGCATCACTTTGCCCTGTTCGCCCAGTCGGCGACTGAGCGCCGGGTAGCGTGGTGCCGGGTTGTTGAGGTAGCTGGCAGCAGCCGAGGGCAGTTCGATGCGTGGGGGAGGTGTCGGGCTTGGCGGAGCAGGGGTCACGGGCGAGGTGCTTGGCGCTGCGGGTGTGCTGGCCGTTGCGATGGCTACCGGGATTGAAGGAGCCGCCGGTGAGGCTGGTGCGGCCGGTGTCGCTGCTGAAATGGGCACGGCCAAAGGGGTGACAGGCTCGGCGACAGGAGTCGGTGCAGGCGTTGGCCGAGGTGGTGGGGGCTTGGGTGTGACGGGGACGTCTCTTGGGGCTGGTGGCGGGGGCGTGACCAGTGGCTGTGAAGGCGCAGGCGGGGAGGGGGCGATCCATTCCGCGAGAACCTCTGCGGGAATCACGACTTCCTGCGGGGTGCGGCTCTGCAATCCCGCCTGCAGCAGCCACAGCAGACCGGCGTGTGCGGCCACCACAGTGGCCACCACCATGAAGTGGCGAAGAGTCAGGGAGGGCATGAGAGCAATGACCTGCATGCTCAGGGTTTCAGCACCCACCAGCCGAGGGCGATGACGATGAGCAATGACAGCAGGAGACCAGAAATCATCTCATTGTAAAAAAGATGGGTCGTGTGGTGTGGAAATGCAATCAAGTGCTGAAAGTGAGGGGTGACGGCTCTGGCGGTGTTGCCGTTCAGGCGGGAGGCGATGTCAGTGCGGGCGGCATCAGGCCATCGCAATCGGGATGATCACATCCTTCTGAAGGTGGGCCATGCGGTGGCTGCGATGGCATTCCGACCAGATGCGGCGGGCGGTGCATTCGCACTTGCCACACTGGGTCGCGACGCCGTATTCCATCTGGATGTCATCAAACCCAGCCCCTTGCTGGGCCGACTGGGCAATGGTCTTGTCGCTGACCCGCTTGCATACGCAGACAATCATGATGACTCCTGAAGATTAAGTCAATGATAATGATTCGCGTTCGATAATGCAAGAGATGAATGAAAAAAAGCGCCCGAAGGCGCTTGTTCGCAGAGCAGGTCGAAGGGGTTATTCCACGTCGCCCATGATGCTCTGCTGGTAGTTCTGCAGGCCGACCTTGTCGATCAGATCGATCTGGGTTTCCAGGAAGTCGATATGCTCTTCGGTGTCTTCCAGAATGCGGAGCAGCAAATCGCGTGAGATGTAGTCGCGCGCTGTCTCGCAATGGGCAATGCCTTCCTTGATGGTGACCTGTGCCGCACGCTCGAGCCCCAGATCGCAAGTGAGCATTTCCTTGACGTCTTCGCCAATGCTCAATTTGCCCAGGTCCTGCAGGTTGGGCAGGCCGTCGAGCATGAAGATGCGGTCCATCAGTTGGTCGGCGTGTTTCATTTCGCCGATCGACTCTTCGTATTCTTTTTTGGCCAGTTTGTCGAAGCCCCAGTGCTTGAGCATGCGGTAGTGCACGAAGTACTGGTTGATGGCGGTGAGCTCGTTTTTGAGTTGTGCTTGCAGGTGACTGATCACCTGTGTATCGCCTTTCATGGAAGACTCCTTATTGTGATGGTCGGGCGATTGTCGTTGGAAGCCGTTCCATTTGTCCATGGTCAGGCAGAACCCATGCAGGGCAGGTCTGACTGAAAATGCGTAGCATTTGCATAAGACCGGTTCGGTCACATCAACATCAGGAAGCGCCTGAAGTGGTCTTCGAACAGGGGTGCCAACACGGCCCCGAAAACCACGGGCGCCAGACTGAATCCGCCTTTTTTCAGCATCAACCCCAGCGCACCGAATCCGATCAGCAGCCACACATCAAACAACGACTGCTGGTGAGCATACACCCCGATGAGGCTGATCATCACGATGAGGGGCATCAGCACCTGCATGGGAATCTTGAGGATCCGCAGCCACAACCCCACCATGGGCACGTTCAGCACAAAGAGCATCAGATTGGCCGCCACAATGCCCCAGATCAGGTGCATGAACAAATCCGCATGCTGATCAAACAGGGCCATGCCGGGTGGAATGCCGTGAAGCAGCATGGCGCCGAGCAAAATGGCCATGGCCGGGTTGGCTGGGATGCCCAATCCAATCAGGGGGATCAGACCGGTTTGCGCGGAGGCATTGTTTGCCGCTTCAGGCCCCGCCACACCCGCCGCATTGCCCTGAATCCAGCTGTCATCATGCCGGTTGATGCGTCGCTCGATGGCTTGGCTGCCCATGGCGGCCAGCAATGTGGTGCCGCCTGGCAGCATGCCGACGGCGGCCCCCGTGGCCGCGCCTCGGGCGGCTGGAGCGGCGCTTCGTTTCCATTCCGTCCAGGTGGGCCAGAAGCGCCCCATCGGCGCCAGGGTGCTGTGTCCCTGGCGCTGACTCCAGTTGGCCAGCACTTCACCGAGACCATACAAACCCACGATCAGGGGTACCGTGCCGATGCCTTCCCGAAGCTCGGGAATGCCCAGCGTCATGCGGGGCATTCCACCGCCGAAATCGGCGCCAACCAGGCCGATCAGCGCACCCAGCATCAACATGCTGGAATTCCTCAGGGGGCCGCCAGGGCTGATGCCCACGACGGCCAGGGCAGCGACCACGATCAACAGGCTGATGTGCAGAGGACCCAGAAAAAGCGATGCCTTTGCCAGGTAAGGCGTGAGCCAGGCGATCAGCAACGCGGTGGCGAGTCCCGCCAGCAAGGAGGCACCGGCAGCGATGACCAGTGCCACGCCGCCGCGCCCCGATAGGGCCATGCGGTGCCCCTGGTCGGCGGTCACAACGCTGGAGCATTCGCCGGGCAGGTTCAATAAAATGGCTGAGGTGGAGGACCCGTACTGAGCACCGAAATAAATGGCGCACAGCACGATCAGCGCGGTTTCGGGTGGCCAGGTGAAGGTGATGGGGAGCAGCAGAGCCATGGTGGCGGCTGGACCGATGCCTGGAAGCAGCCCGACCAGCGTGCCCAGCGTGGCCCCGAATGTAGCCGGGATGAGCAGTGAAAACAGGACATCGGTCATGCGCCCCCCCAGGGCAGGGAGACGCCCAGGCCCAGCATCAGCAGCAGGTGCAGGCCAGCGGCAATGAACAAGCCGATGGCCAGGGCCTTGATCCAGCTGCCTGAGGTGATGCGAGCCACGCCGATGCCGCAGACACTCAGCGCCACCCCCGTGCCCAGTTCGGCGGCCAGCAAGGGAAAGAGGGGCAGCATGGCCAGCATTTTCCAGGAAGCCATGGGCGCTTGACTGTGGCTGCAGCAATCGGGCTTTCGGAAATACAGAACCACGCCGCTCAATGCCAGCCCGGCAGCCAGCAGCAGGGGAAATGCGCCGGGGCCGATGGTGCCTTGATGAACGACAGGCAGTTGATGTGCCAGGTAGCCCGCTGCGACAGCCAGTGCGACGATGAGCAGCCCACAGGCTTTGGCGTACAGGGGCGCACGGTCTTTGAGGCCGTCTCCGGCGGAGGGCATGGTTGTCATGACTTTATTAAGAAAATAAAAACAATTCGCATTATGTTTTAGAATGAGGTCCCGTTATTTTAAGGAGTGATCCATGGTTTCAAAACGACTCGCCTCACGCCGAACCTGGGTGTTGGCCGCCGCGGCCACGGCCTTGTCAGCCTGGGCTGCGTTGCCCGCGTGGGCGAACACTTGGCCTTCAGAGCCTGTGCGTTTGGTGGTTGCATCGGCCGCTGGTGGCAATGCCGATGTGGTGACCCGATTGCTGGCGCCGGAAATCGAGAGGCGACTTGGTCAGCCGGTGGTGGTGGAGAACATGCCGGCCGCGTCGGGCATGCAGGGGACCGAAGCCGTTGCCAAAGCCACCAATGGTCACACTTTTTTGGTCGGGACTTCATCTCAACTGGTCTTCAACATGGCGTTGTTTGATCCCATGCCCTTCGATCTTGCGGGTGGGTTGCGTGGGGTGGCCATGATCAACAAGGTTCCCCTGGTTTTGCTGGTCAACAACGACAATCCCGCCAATGCCATGCGCGACTATGTAGAGGCCCTGAAGGCCCGTCCGGGTCAGCTCGCTTATGGCTCCGGACCTTCTGGTACCACCACCCACATCACGGGTCTGCTCTGGGCGAGAACGGTTGGCGTGAACGTGCGACACGTGCCCTACCGGGCGGGCTCCGAAGGGTTGCGGGATTTGCAGGCCGGTCGTCTGTCGCATCAGTTTGATGTGGCGGTCACCGCCATTCCGCAAGTCCAATCGCGCGCGTTGAAGCCGCTGGCTGTGACCGGCCGGCAGCGACTGAGTGCCTTGCCCGAAGTGCCCACGGTGGCCGAACTGGGCCACCCGGACTTCACGGGCTACACCTGGAATTCGATCGCAGCGCCGCGGAACACCCCCGATGCCGTGGTGGGCCGTTTGAATCAAGTGATTGCCGAGGTGTTGCAGACACCCGACATCCGACAACGCCTGGAAGGTTTCGGATCCGAATTCGGTCAGCCGATGGCGCCAGCGCAGGTGGATGCCTTCTATGCCGAGGAGCGCCGCATCTGGATTCCCCTCGTCAGGGAGGCGAGTCGCTGAGTTGGCCGGGCTGTTCAATCGGATTCAGAGTCTGGGGCTGGCGGATGGGGCGCCGGCCTGGCGTAGGCGGTGATGACAAAACCCGTCAGAACCCAGCCTTTCTGGTTTGCGAGCTGTTTCAATTCATCATTCAAGGCGTCGGGCAATGAAAACTCGGTCACCTCTCCGTTGGAGCAGACGAGATGACCGTGTTCCACGGCCCCGTCCACAGGCAGCTCGAACACATAGCGTGCTTGTCCCAGATCGCTGCGCTGAAGAATGCCCGCTTGTTCAAATTGAGACAGCACTTTGTAAACCGTGGCCATGCTCAGCGGTTGATGCCGTTCAACCAGCAGCCGGTAGACCTCGTCAGCCGAGAGATGACGCACCCTACTCTGGCGAAACACGTCAAGCACGAGCATTCGGGGTACGGTGTTGCGTAGCATGGCAGAAGGAAAGATTTTGCGTTTTAGTATAAACTAAATAAGAATGAGCAGCATTATCATGCTGTGCTGCAACATAAAAGCTATCGATCCAATAGAAACTATCATTCAAGAGAGTCCATTGTTTCGAGCTATCATTGACCCATTGGATCAGGGTTAACCCCAGCCAAGCTGTTTTCACCATCGCTCACCTGTTTCAACTGAAAGGAAGTTCCATGTCTCTCATCAACACCGCTGTCCAGCCGTTCAAGACCCAGGCCTATCACCATGGCAAGTTCATTGAAGTGACCGAGCAGAGCCTGAAGGGCAAGTGGTCCGTGCTGATCTTCATGCCGGCCGCTTTCACCTTCAACTGCCCCACCGAAGTGGAAGATGCAGCCGACAACTACGCCGAGTTCCAGAAGATCGGTGCCGAGGTCTACATCGTGACCACCGACACGCACTTCTCTCACAAGGTGTGGCACGAGACCTCCCCCGCCGTGGGCAAGGCCCAGTTCCCGCTGGTGGGTGACCCCACCCACAAACTGACCCGCGCTTTCGGCGTGCACATTGAGGAAGAAGGCCTGGCCCTGCGCGGCACGTTTGTGATCAACCCCGATGGCGTGATCAAGACCGCCGAAGTGCACAGCAACGAAATCGCTCGTGACGTGAAAGAAACCCTGCGCAAGCTGAAGGCGGCCCAGTACACCGCCGCCAACCCTGGCCAGGTGTGCCCTGCCAAGTGGAACGAAGGCGCCAAGACCATCGCGCCTTCGCTGGAACTGGTGGGCAAGATCTGATCGTGACCAAAGCCTGTGCAAACGGGTGAACGAAAGGGTGTTGCCGGTGGTGACACCCTTTTTTTCTGCGGTGGCGGGCTGCATGGAACCTGCCTATTGATAGTTTAGAAATATGCAATCTAGATTTCAATAGATAGATTCTATAATTTGACCATCGGGCGGTTTCAGCCAAACGCCCTCACTCAACCCCTCGTTTTAAGGAAAAAACCATGCTCGACGATACCCTCAAAGCCCAGTTGAAAGCCTATCTGGAGCGCGTGACCCAGCCGTTTGAACTGGTGGCCACGGTGGACGATTCCGCCAGCAGCCGCGAGATGGTTGACCTGCTGCAGACCGTTGCCGGTCTGTGCGACAAGATCACCGTGCGCACCGACGGCAACGATGCCCGCAAACCCTCCTTCAGCCTGAATCGCGTGGGCGCCGACATGAGCCTGCGATTTGCCGCCATTCCGCTCGGCCATGAGTTCACCTCGCTGGTGCTGGCCCTGCTGTGGACGGGCGGCCATCCGCCCAAGGTGGAGCCGGGGGTGATCGAGCAGATCAAGGGCCTGGATGGCGACTTCCACTTCGAGGTGTACATGTCGCTGAGCTGCCACAACTGCCCTGACGTGGTGCAGGCGCTCAGCCTGATGGCCGTGCTGAACCCGAAGGTCAAGACCGTGGTGATTGACGGCGGTCTGTTCCAGCAGGAAGTGACGGACCGCGAAGTGATGGCCGTGCCCATGGTGTACCTGAACGGCCAGGTGTTCGGTTCCGGCCGCATGATGATCGAAGAGATCGTGGCCAAGCTGGACACCCAATCGGCCGAGAAGGAAGCCGCCAAGCTGACGGCCAAAGACCCGTACGATGTGCTGATCATCGGTGGCGGCCCGGCCGGTGCCGCTGCGGCTGTGTATGCGGCTCGCAAGGGCATCCGCACCGGGGTGGCGGCGGAGCGCTTTGGCGGTCAGGTGAACGACACCTTGGCCATCGAGAACTACATTTCGGTGCTGGAAACCGATGGGCCCAAGTTTGCGGCCGCGCTGGAACAGCAGGTGAAGCACTACGGTGTGGACATCATGAACCTGCAGCAGGCCGTCAGACTGGTGCCGGCCGAGGAAGAGGGCGGCTATGTGTCGGTGGAGCTCGCCAACGGCGGGGTGCTGCAGTCGCGCGCCATCATCCTGTCTACCGGTGCTCGGTGGCGCAACGTGAACGTGCCCGGCGAAAACGAATACCGCAACAAGGGCGTGGCCTACTGCCCGCACTGCGACGGCCCACTGTTCAAGGGCAAGCGCACGGCGGTGATCGGTGGCGGCAACTCGGGCGTGGAAGCGGCCATCGACCTGGCGGGCATCGTGGCCCACGTGACGCTGATCGAGTTCGCCGACCAGCTCAAGGCCGATGCGGTGCTGGTGAGCAAGCTCAAGAGCCTGCCCAACGTGACCGTCATCACCCACGCACAGACGACCGAAATCACGGGGGATGGCAGCAAGGTGAACGGCATCCGCTACAAGGACCGGGTGAGCGGTGCGGAACACCACGTCGAACTCGAAGGCATCTTCGTGCAGATCGGCCTGGTGCCGAACACCGAGTGGCTCAAAGGCACGGTGGAGTTGAGCCGATTCGGCGAGATCGTGATCGATGCCAAGGGCCACACCAACGTGCCCGGCGTGTTTGCCGCCGGCGACTGCACCACGGTGCCTTACAAGCAGATCGTGATTGCCGCCGGTGAAGGTTCCAAGGCCGCGCTCAGTGCCTTCGATTACCTGATCCGCACCCCGATGCCGGTGGTGGAAGAAGTGTTGGCGGTCTGATTGGCGTCACCCACCAGCAAAAAAGGCCAGCTTGGGTGCTGGCCTTTTTTGTCACGGGATGCAGAGGCTTACTTCAGGTCATCCGCCATGACCTGAACGATGCGCTGGGCATTGGCCGAGGATTCGGGTTGCCCGTTGGCATTCAGCACGGAAACGGTGGTCTTCGACTCGGAACTCTTGACCACGATGCGGTAGCGGACCGGCTCGGCTTCCTGGCGGCTGGAGCCGCCAAACACGCGGCTCAGCAAGCCGGGCTTGGCCGCTTCCTGCGTGGCGTCAGGTGCCACATAACGGACGAAGTAAACGCCTTGTGAGCGGTCGCGGTCTTCGACCGTGAAGCCGGTCCGATCAAGGGCCAGGCCCACCCGACGCCAGGCGCGATCGAAGCCTTCGTCGAGTTGCAGCACCGGCACGTTGTTGACCGTGGCCACGCGGGCTGACGGTTGAACCGCGCCGGCCGCCAGCAATGCCTGAGACTGCTCCTGACTCACGCCCAGCTTGACCATGAGGCGGCGCAGGAATTCGGCCTCCAGCTCGGGGTCGGCAGGGCGGGGCTGCCAGACCGTGGAATCCTGGCGGGCGTTCGTGAACACCTCGATCATGCCCCGGTGGCTGACGTAGATTTCGGTGCCACCGGTTGCCGTGCGCTCCAGACGGGTGCGGAATTTGTCGCGTTCACCGGTGGAATACAGGTTTTCAAACAGGCGACCGATGCTGGCCCGGATGAAGTCCTGGGGCAGCTTGGCCCGGTTCTCGGCCCAGTCGGTTTCCAGCAGGCCCAGGTTCTGCTGATCGAGCGTGAGGAGGAAGCCGTTTTCCTGCCAGAAATCGCGTATCGCACCCCACAATTGTTCGGGGGGGCGATCCACCACCAGCCAGCGCTGGGTGCCGGCCCGTTCGATGCGGACGTCGCCGATCTGGGTCGCGGCCGTTTGCACGCCCACTTGCGGCTGTGCCACCTGAAAACCGCTGGCCGTGACCACGGCCCCCGGAACGGCGTAGCGCGATTCGCGGCTGAGCTGCGTCAGGTCTGGCGGGATTTCGAGGGAGTTGACCTGTTTCGCACTCTTGTAGTCGATGCGGTCTTCTTCCAGAACCGAGCAACCGGCGGCCAGGGAAGCGGCCAGGGCCAGCGCGGTCCAGCGCGAAATGGCCACCAGGCCCGTTGAGCCGGTGGGGGTGTGGGGAGACAGCTTCATGGGTGACGGATCCGGGTGGCGGGTGGGCGGGGGTTCAGAGCAGACCTGCCGCACGAAGGGCATCGGCAAGCACAGGCTGGGAGGCAGGCGTCAGGGGGGTCAGGGGCAGCCGCAGTGCCGGACCGCAACGTCCCATCTGGGCCATGGCCCACTTGACGGGAATGGGGTTGGGTTCGATGAACAGGTGCTTGTGGACGGGCATCAGCTTCATCTGGATGGCCATGGCGGTTCTGACGTCGCCGGCGATCGCGGCCACGCACAGTTCGTGCATCAGCCGGGGTGCCACGTTGGCGGTGACGCTCACGTTGCCCTGACCGCCACACAGCATGAGGGCCACGGCGGTGGGGTCATCGCCCGAATACACGGCAAAAGACTCAGGTGTTTCACGGATGAGCCACTGGGCCCGCTCGATGTTGCCGGTGGCTTCCTTGATGCCGACGATGCCGGGAATCTGGGCCAGGCGCAGCACGGTGTCGTGGGCCATGTCGGCCACGGTGCGGCCAGGCACGTTGTAGAGCACGATGGGCAGATCGCCCGTGGCTTCGGCAATGGCCTTGAAGTGCTGGTACTGGCCTTCCTGCGTGGGCTTGTTGTAATAGGGCACCACCTGCAGCTGGCAGTCTGCCCCCACGTTCTTGGCGTAGCGGGCCAGCTCGATGGCTTCGGCGGTGGAATTGGCGCCGCAGCCGGCCATGATGGGCTTGCGACCAGCCGCCTGCTCGACCGCCACGCGGATGATCTCGCAATGCTCTTCCACACTCACGGTGGGCGATTCGCCCGTGGTGCCGACCACACCGATGCAGTCGGTGCCTTCCTGGATGTGCCAGTCGATCAGTTTGCGCAAAGTGGGGTAGTCCACGCTGCCATCTTCAAGCATGGGAGTGACCAGAGCCACGATGCTGCCAGTGATCGGTGTCATAAAAGAACTGTCAAGAAAAGAAAATGATCAGATGCACATTCTACCCAGCCGGGCGCAACAGATACCGAACGGGTCCGCTGGCGGGTTCCGGAGCGGGGCGTGTCGCGCAAATCCGCTGGACGAACCGCTCGGGTTGCGGGAGAAAGCCGTCTTCAAACGCAATGACGCGCAAGCCCTCGCACAGACGGAGCAGTTCGCCGTTCCGGAGGAGGAAATCCGGACGGGACGGTTTGCCGACCGTCGCATTCCCATGGGCGAAGGTTTCGTAGATCAGCAGACCGCCCGGGGCCAGACTCGACAAGATGGCAGGCCAAAGGGGGCGCCACAGGTAGTGGGTCACCACCACGGCATCGAAGGTCTGTCCTGCCAGCGGCCAGGGACCGTTTTCGACATCGGCGCAGAGGGTGCGCACCCTGGGAGCCAGATCCGCCAGGCTGGCGAGTGCATCGGCATCGCGGTCCAGTGCGGTGACGTGGCAGCCTTGGCGTGCCAGCCAGCGGGCGTGGCGGCCATGGCCACAGGCGAGGTCCAGCGCACGCGGGCCCCCTGGGCGATGATCGGGAATGAGGGGGGTCCAGCGGCAGACCCAGTCGGAAGGGGTGGATGAGGTGTGCGGGGAAGCCATTCAGAAGCAGGCCCAGAGCTGATCGGCCAGCTCCAGCATGAAATGCGGGTTGGTGTAAAAGCTGAAAATGCCCAGCAGAGCCGCAACGGCCGCCACCCAGCCCAGCCAGCGCCAGACGCCGAGCCTGTTCATGCCGCAGCCCCGGCCACGCTTTGAGGACCGCGCTGGATGGGTTGTTCACGAATGGGCCAGTTGACCACCGCCGCAAACACGCCCAACGCAATCGAGATGTACCAGACGATGTGGTAGCTGCCGGTCTGGTCGTACAGCAGGCCACCGAGCCAAACCCCCATGAAGCTGCCCACCTGGTGGCTGAAAAACACGAATCCCCCCAGCATGGACAGGTGCGCCACGCCGAACACCTGCGCCACAATGGCGTTGGTGGGCGGCACGGTGGACAGCCACAGCAGACCCATCGCACTGGCAAAGAGGTAAACACTCCACGGTGTGAGCGGCGCCAGCAGGAACAGGCTGATCGCGACCGAGCGGGCCAGGTAGATGAACGCCAGGATCTTGCGTTTGGCCAGTTTCTGGCCCAGCACGCCGGCCGCGTAGGTGCCGAACACGTTGAACAGGCCGATGAGCGCAAGTGCATAGCTCGCCACCTGCGGCGAAAGGCCGTTGTCTTTCAGGTAGCTGGGCATGTGCACCCCGATGAACACCACCTGGAAGCCACAGACGAAGTAGCCCGCCATGAGCAGCTGGAAACTGCGGTAACCGAACGCCTCCCTGAGCGCCTGCAGGATGGTCTGGTCCCGCCTGACGGGGGTGGACTGACTGCCAAAACCGGGCTCGCGCAAGCCCCACGCCAGTGGCGCCATCAGCAAGGCCGCCGCGCCCAGGATGAGGAGGGCGTCCTGCCAGCCGAACTCGCTGATGAGGAACCCTTCCACCGGCACCATGAGGAACTGACCGAAGGAGCCGGCGGCGGCGGCCATGCCCATGGCCCACGATCGCCGCTCGGCGGGAATCTGCCGCCCGATGATGCCGTAGATGACGGCGTAGGTCGTGCCAGCCTGGGCCGCACCGATGAGCACACCCGCTGTGAGCGCGAACAGGAGGGTCGAGGTGGACAACGCCATGCCGGCCAGCCCCAGGGCGTAGAGCACCGCACCGCCCACCAGAACCCGGTAGCCGCCAAACCGGTCGGCCAACATGCCGGCAAAGATGCCGAACAGGCCCCAAGACAGGTTCTGGATGGCCATCGCGAAAGCGAAGGTTTCGCGCGTCCAGCCCTGCTCCTGCGTGATGGGTTGCAGCCACAGGCCGAAACCATGGCGAATGCCCATGGACAGGGTCACGATGGCGGCGCCGCAGGCCAGCACCTGGAAGGCAGACAGGCGTGGCACGGCGCCCGAAGACGGAGACGGGTTTGCGGTCGACATCCCCGTGAATGTACCGAATTACGACGATCTTTGCCGACCCGTCTCTACAATGCGCCTCCATGGCAGACAAAGCATTGACTGTGGGCGCCGCTGCGCCCGCCTACGGTGAGGGTTCCATCCGCGTGCTCAAGGGGCTGGAGCCGGTGAAGCAGCGCCCCGGCATGTACACGCGTACCGACAACCCGTTGCACATTGTGCAGGAGGTGCTGGACAACGCGGCCGACGAAGCGCTGGCGGGTCATGGCAAGCGGATTCGCGTGACCCTGCATGTCGATGCCTCGGTGAGCGTGGAGGACGACGGACGGGGCATTCCCCACGGCATGCACCCCGAAGAAAATGCGCCTGTTCTGGAGCTGGTCTTCACCCGACTGCACGCCGGCGGCAAGTTCGACAAGGGCAAGGGCGGTGCTTACAGCTTTTCGGGCGGTCTGCATGGCGTGGGCGTGAGCGTGACCAATGCCTTGGCCACCCGACTGGAAGTGACCAGCTACCGGGATGGGCATGTGGCCCGCATGGTGTTTGCCGGTGGCGATGTGGTGGAGCCGCTGAGCCGCCGCCCGGCCGGTGAAGGCGACCGGAAGCAGGGCACCAGCGTGCGGGTGTGGCCCGATGCGAAGTACTTCGAGTCCGCGGCGTTGCCGACCCACGAACTGGTGCATTTGCTGCGCAGCAAGGCGGTGCTGATGCCGGGCGTGGCGGTGAGCCTGACCCAAGAAAAATCCCGTGACACCCAGACCTGGCAATACAAAGGTGGCCTGCGCGACTACCTGCAGCAGACGCTCCCTGGCGAGCCGGTGATTCCGATGTTCGAGGGTGAGGCCTACGCCGACGCCGGACACGACAGCTTTGCGGAAGGCGAGGGTGCTGCGTGGGCGGTGGCCTTCACGGAAGACGGCACCCCGGTGCGTGAAAGTTACGTCAACCTGATTCCCACCAGTGCGGGTGGCACGCACGACAGTGGCCTGCGCGATGGCCTCTTTCAGGCCGTGAAAAGCTTCATCGAGCTGCACGCCCTGCTGCCCAAAGGCGTGAAGCTCTTGCCCGAGGATGTGTTCGCTCGGGCCAGCTATGTGCTGAGTGCCAAGGTACTGGACCCTCAGTTTCAGGGCCAGATCAAGGAAAGGCTTAATTCGCGCGACGCCGTGCGGCTGGTGAGCAGCTTTGTGCGACCGGCGCTGGAATTGTGGCTCAACCACCATGTCGAATACGGCAGGAAGCTGGCCGAACTGGCCATCAAGGCCGCGCAAAGTCGGCAGAAAGCCGGCCAGAAGGTGGAAAAGCGCAAGGGCAGCGGGGTGGCGGTGTTGCCCGGCAAGCTGACCGATTGCGAAAGCCGCGACCTGGCCCACAACGAACTGTTCCTGGTGGAAGGTGACTCTGCTGGGGGCAGCGCCAAGATGGGCCGCGACAAGGCGTGCCAGGCCATCCTGCCGTTGCGCGGCAAGGTGCTCAACACCTGGGAGGTGGAGCGCGACCGCCTGTTTGCCAACAACGAGATCCACGACATATCGGTGGCCATTGGCGTGGACCCGCACGGCCCCCACGATGCCCCGGACCTCGGCGGCCTGCGTTACGGCAAGATCTGCATCCTCAGCGATGCAGACGTGGACGGCTCACACATCCAGGTGTTGCTGCTGACGCTGTTTTTCCGTCACTTTCCCAAGCTGATCGAGGCAGGCCATGTGTTTGTGGCGCGGCCCCCGCTGTTCCGGGTGGATGCGCCGGCGCGTGGCAAGAAGCCGGCCACCAAAGCCTATGCGCTGGACGAAGGCGAACTGACTGCCATCCTGGACAAGTGCGCCAAGGAAGGTGTGCCGCGCGAGAAGTGCCAGATCAGCCGATTCAAGGGCCTGGGCGAGATGAATGCCGAACAGCTGTGGGACACCACGCTCAACCCGGATACGCGTCGCTTGCTGCCGGTGCAACTGGGCGACCTGGACTTTGCCGCCACCGAAGCCCGCATCAGCCAGTTGATGGGCAAGGGCGAGGCCGCTGCCCGGCGGGAACTCATGGAGCGACACGGGGATGCGGTGGACATCGATATCTGACGGTTGACGACAGGTTTTGGTGTGACATCAGTGCCCTTCATCAGTGCCCATTTTCCACACAGGCGGGCACGAATGAGCCAGCCGCAGGTGTCATGTGGCACTTTGCTTGTGCTGGGTTGATGTGGGATGGTCTGTGGGCCAAAAGGCATTCATACCCTGAATCAGGCTATTGCCTATCAGGTCCGGGGTGTCGAGCCGCTCACGTGCTTCGTTCAGGTGCGGGCCTTGGAGGCCACCAGCCAGTAGGTGACCCCCAGTGCCAGCACAATGAGGCCCACCCCGTACAGGTACTCGGGTGAGACGGTGTTGAAGTCCAGCACGATGACCTTGCGGGCAATGGCCATCAAGGCAGTGGCAATCACCAGCCGGACGTGGATCACGTCGTCCCGCAGGTAGAGCGTGATGTTCGCAAAAATCTCGATCGCGATCAGCACCGCCAGAAACGAGGCAAACACCACAAAGATGTCGTTCAGGTTGAGAAACAGGAACGGGGGGCCCATCAGGCGTTCGTACAGCACGAGCGCCACATCCGCGACGCTCAGGAAGATCACGATGACCATCAGGACCGCCAGCAGGCGGATGGCCTGACGGATCAGCAGATTGAGATGACCGATGAGCCGGTCACCATCGGCTGCGCCCAGGTGGCGTTCGCAAGGTTCAGGGGTGGGTTCTTGGCTCATGCGGGGCGATCGAGTCAGAAGCTGGCCCCAATTTAAGTGATCCGGCCGAACCGGTTATTGACATGGATCAGATGTGACGCCTGGGCGGATAGCGCCACCAGGCCCACCCCACCAGCAGACCGAAAGCGGTGTAAATGAGGGCAAACACCCACAGCGGCGCGTGGTAGTAGATCAGGTGTTCGACCCAGTGCTGGATGAAGCTGGCCTCGTAACCGGCTTGGCCAGCCTGTTCTCGAAGCCAGTTTTCGAGGTAGGTCAAAGGGCAGTGGCGCCCCAGCCACGCCTGCAGCGCCACCACCGCGATGGCCAGCAGGTGTGACATGCGCCAGGCCAGCGCGTTCACCCAGGGCCAGTGGTACCGGTTGCCAATGACGATGGCCGGCAGGCCGAGCAAGACAAACAGCACCACGCCCAGGTGCAGCAACAGCACGGTATCGGCGAGGGTCTGGTACGGTAGCGACATGCAAGGATGGCCTATGCCAGATACAGGGCCTCACCCGCCCAGGCGCCGGTTCAGGCTTTTCTGCCGAGCGCCTGTTCGATCTTTCGGTCGGTCTTGTACTGGCTGAGCGCATAGACCGACCACAGCGCGGCTGGAATCCAGCCGATGACGGTGATCTGAAGGATCAGGCAGATGATCCCCGCGAAAGGGCGACCGATGGTGAAAAACTGAAGCCACGGCAGGAAAATCGCGAGCAGCAGGCGCATGGACGATCCTCGACGTTACTTGGGACGGTACAGCGCGCAGAGCTTGTTGCCGTCGGGGTCGCGCACATAGGCCAGGTACAGCGTACCCGCTGGTCCTTGCCTTGGACCGGGCGGCGATTCGATGGAAGTGCCCCCGTTGGCGACGGCCACATCATGGAATTGCTGGACCTGTGCTTCGGATTGGCATTTGAAGCCGATGGTACTGCCGTTGGCACAGGTGGCCGGTTCGTTGTTGATCGGCTGGGAGACCGAGAACGTGGCGCCATCGTGGCGGTAAAACAGCCTGACGTGGCCGGTGCCTGAGGTGTTGCGCATGCCTTCGCCAGCGCCCAGAACACCCAGAACGGCGTCGTAGAAGCGCTTGGATTTTTCGATGTCATTGGTGCCAAGCATGATGTGACTGAACATGAAGCGGTCTCCGGTGAGTAAGGGAAGTCAATCGCCCAGCACCTGGAAGCCCTGGGGTGTGCCGATGACAGCTGCCAGCCGGGTGCGGGTTCCCGGTGCCGGCGGCTGGACGTTCACAGGTGCTGACAGGTTCAATGATGCCAGCAAACGTCGAATCCGGTCAGGCTCCGGATGAAAGACGGTGAATTGCGCCAGCCACAAGCCGAGGTCTGGCAAACCCGCAGCGGGATGGCTTTCGGTGTGCCATTCGATGAGCGCCGGCGCTGCGCCATCCATGGGCAATGAGCCGTCTGGCGGAATGGTGATGTGCCAGTTCAGGTGGCCGCGGCTCATGGGTTCGATCAGGCCCAGGTCTTCACTGGCCAGTGCCGAGCTGGCAGGGATGTCGGTTGTGCGCACCACCCAGGTGGAGAGGGCGGGGGGCGAGTCGGGCTGCAGACGGTCCAGCGCAAACCAGCGGGGCCTGGGCGGGGCTGGTGCGGTCGGGTTGGGTGCGATCACTTCCAGGAACATGGCCGGCCCCAGGCGAAGCAGCAGGTTGTGCGTGCCCATGCGCGGGTGTTCGCCGCCGGTCTGCGGGGTCACGCCCAGGGCGTTTCGCACGAGCGTGGCACCCGCCTCCAGGGTCGGGGCCGTGAGGGTGATGTGGTCGAGAAAGGTGGTCGTCATCAGTGGGTTTGTCGTCGTTCCAGCAGTTCCTGCAAAGGCAAAGGCAGCCATCCACGCAAATGCCGGTTCAAGGCGGCTTCGTTGCGTTGCCAGAGAATGCCGAGGTAGATCACCCCCAGCCCCAGGACAGTGAGCACAAACGGGAACAGCATGCTGTTCTGGAACACGTTGTAGGCCAGGTAACCCAGGTAACCTGCGGTCCCCAGGCCACCAAACACCACAAACACCCGGCGGGCAAGCGCGGCGCCCACCCCAATCATGCCCAGGTTGATGCACAGGTAGATGAACTTCTTCCATTCGCTGTCGGATTGCATCAGCGACAACCCGCCCCAGAAAGCGATGACACCGAACAGGTAAAGCCAGAAAGCGAAATCCTGGGTGTGGCGGGTGCGCACATCGACCCAAAAGGCCAGCAGCACCATGAGCAGGCCAAACCACATCGATACCCATTTGCGGATTTCCCAGGTGAGGGCGGTATCGGGGAACAGGTACAGCGCAAGGTCCATGCTCATGTACCAGAGCGTCACCGCCACTGGCATGACCAGAAAGGGCAGCCGGTAGCGCCACAGCATGGCAGCACCCACTGCCAGCGTGGCGAATTGCATCATCAGCCAACGCCAGTCGATGTAGCGGTGGTAGTCCCGGTAGACGCGCCCTTCGGCCCACCAGCCCAGCGCCACCTGCAAACCATACACCGCCAGCGGGGTGAGCACCACCACAAACGCGGCCACATTGCCCGCCGGTATGGGCAGGCTGCGGCGCAGAAAGTAGCCCGTGAGCCACAGGCCCGCCCCAGCGTAGACCAGTGCAATGAAGAACAGCCCCCAACCGCCAAAGCGTTCCCAGCCCAGCGTCATGAACAGGCTCATGGCGCCGATGGCAATGAGCCCGCCCAGGTAGTACATCACGTGAGTGAAATGAAACCCCGGTGTGTCTTTCTGCTGCTCCTTCAGGAACAGCCACAGCTGTTCGGCCTGCTGTTCAGTCAACAGCCCTTGTGCGCTGGCCTGGTGGAGGTGGTCACGGTTGATGTTCATGGGCGGTGTCTTGGGGCAGGTGCAAGGATATGGGTTTTCTGCGGTTTGGACTTTTAGGAGCCAACATCGGAAAGTGACGGGCGCCTGACTATTGCTTGCTTGACCACGGGAGAAACCGTAGCTGCTGTTATGCCCCTCTGCAAGCAATACGGGGACGCAAGCCAAACCTCAAGATCCTTCGTGCCCTTGCTGGAATTGCACCCGACACAGCAGAGCGCGATGTTGGACCTGGTGATGATCCTTGCATCGTTGACGATATGCTCCCAACTCTTGCGGTAGCGCCGAGGTGCATCGGGTATTGAGAACGAAACCCCGCAATAGACGCAGGACGTATCGCGCTCGATGATCTCACGCTCTAGCCAGAGCGGGATGTTCCATCGGTTTGCCATACGCGGATTCCTTTCCGTGACGAGCGCCTAACGTTCAAGCTCAGGGGCGCTGCGCGGCTTTTTTGCGCAGCGTCCCTTGGAGCGCATTGTTAGAGCCAACTTCGCCACAATTGGCTATTTTTTGTTGAGTTGCAGATAGCGAGGTTGCGGCTGAACGGTTTCATCCGTGTAGCAGCGTCCGGTCGGGGCATACTCGATAACCACGCCATCCTTGATGTAGAAAATGTTGTTGCAAACGATACGGTTACTTGAACAGGTTGAGAACGCGTTTGCGTTCACATACTTGCCGGTCCTGCTGCCACTGGCGTTACTGAAACACTGTGCAACATCTGCGCCGTTTGCATAGTTCCGGATTTCAATTCCGCTCGACGTGACACTGCGATACATGGGCACGGTAATAAAAAAGGAATGGGTGTCGAGAGCTTCGACGGGAATGCCGACCCACGCATCGAGGTCTTGCTTTCGGACAGTGGCGCACGCGGTAACGGCTAAAGCAACAGCAAGGGCGAATGTGAATTTCAGCGCTTTCATGGTTCCTCCAAAAGTGGGCTCTAACGGATAAGTTCAGCGGTTGACGCAGCTATGTGCGTCAATCCGCTGCAACACCGGGTTAGAAAAGGTTTGCCGATAATGGAACGAAAAGCTGGCACGGCAAGCACGGATGAAAAAGAAGCTTTACGCATAAAAGGTAGAAACAAGCAAAACCTTATGATAACTACGCGCTGAAAGAACAGCAACAGGGGAGTGACGCACCCAGAAAAAAACAGGCTGCACCGTGTACCGAAAACCGAAAGAACAAGCCTTTGAGGAATGAAAGACGAACAAGCCCGGTGCAACGTGGAAAGTGTTTGCGATGGTACGACTTCTAACGCCCAGGTTAACCGTCCGCGTTGAACCGCCAGTTAGAAATTTTCGCACTTTATTAGAGTTGCAGGTCTTTGCCCGTCTTGGAGATAAGTTCCTCCGCAATTCGACGCAGCAATGGCGCTTCATTCATAAGAATTTTTTCCTGACCAGAGAAAGGAATAAATCGAGAAACCTCTCCCTCTTTGTTGTGAACGAGTGCATTTCGTATGTGATAAATTCTATTTCCAATACTTGGGTATATCTGAGCTTCGCTTAAATCAATTTTGCTGGGATCGCCGAACAAGTCGCGCTCCGTGCCGAAGTAGTTGGAATTTTCTTTGTCGAAATCCTCAATCCATGTGCGCAGCGAGTCCTTGTCTATATGTTGCTCAAACACGGTTTGAAGCATTCTTCTTTCATCCATGCGTTGGTCAAACTTTCTTACGGTCTTTGCAAGCTCTCTGAGTTTCCCCACCTTTGTATGTGAAAAATCAGGCGCAACAAGATGCTCCTTTATCTTTTCATGGAGTAGGTGCTCTGAGGCTCCAGTGAAGAAGTATTCCAATATTTTGTATAGCGCCAGAAAAGACAAAATTAGGCTTTCCGAGCTGAGGGCCATTTGATAGTAGGCAATTAGTTCGTGATTATATGTCCGCACGGGAAACTGAACGGCCTCTCTTCTGCGGCCATCCAGGAAGTGCAACGACCGTTCCCATGATTTTATTGGGATGAGTGCTACATCATGCCCGTATGAAACATGGTACAAACCTGCCTCGGCGATTGTTTTAAGCTGCTTTGAGTTGCCATGAAAAGTGTGGCCGCTTGGCGCGAAAACCTTGACGGAAAGTGTTCTGGCAAATATATCTTCGAGTGTGACATTGTCGCGGCCACGAAGGATCGGCCTACGCATTAATGTCAGGCGCTTGAAATCCCGATGCATTAAATCTGTGTCGGTCATGCTCATGATGAAGCTCGCTGATATAGGGCCAACCGTGAGCTGAAAACCGGTTTGCTCATGCTTAAGCGTTATGTCGTCTGATTCACGAAACAGTCTGTATGCGCCCGGGCCTCGACCTTGTATTTCAACCGCGTGCTCGTAATATCCAGGAAAAAATAAACTGGTCTCTGTCGATTGATGCGGCGATTTTTTTAGGCCGATATACGTATTGAAGTCACTTGCTTTGATGGTTATTGGTATTGTGGCTATTTCGCATTTGACTAGATTGTCATTGATCTCTACGTTTGTAGGGCTAAGTCCCCGCAGTATTCTTTTTGCTTCTTCGGCATCGAGCATTGCTAGTCTCTCCGGTTTTTCTGAAATTTCTAACGTGCAGTATGCACCCAATCGGGTGCATACTCAAAATCTCTGTAAAAGGTGTATAACATATTCGCTCCCTGTAAAAAAACTGAGATAGGCAACTCAATCGGTGAATAACATGACTGAGATATACACCCAAGCGCCTGCAAGGCGTCATACAACTGATCTTAGGACGTATTTTTAACACATCTGCCCTGACGCGGCAATGCTTGCGGTCGCTGCCCGCTTCATCCACTATGGCGCTCATTTCTCTGCACGCCGTAGGTCCGCAGTGCCGCCTCAGTCTGCGAGGCTTCGGTGGTCTCTGATGGGTACAGCCGGTAACTGGGCGCAATGATGGGCTCCACCGCCGTGGCTCGGATCACGAAAACACTGCGAATGGAGAATCGGTCGCCAGCCATGGTTTGGAGGGGCTTGGCCCAATGGGCAAATTCCGCCTCCGTTGGGCGAACGTCTCTGGCCGTGCCCAGCACCTTGTAGCCTTTTTGGGTGAACACATCCACAAAGCTCAGGCATACCTGGGCGTTGGCGTGGATGTTTTTGGCGGAGGTGGGCGATGCGATGTTGGCAACGACGATGTGTTCGTCGTCCACCAGGGCAAACACTTCTTTGGGCGACACGTTGGGTTGGCCTTGGGCACTGGCTGTCGCCAGCCAGCACAACACGCTGCGCTGGGCCATGGCTTTGTGTTCGGAGGTGAGTGTGGGTTGCATGGGTTCCAGTGTAAACACGCCACTCATGGACAATAAAGGCATGAGCATCGATCTTTTGCCTCCTTCCGACATGCAGCCTGACGCCGCCGCAGGCGACCCCGACAGCCTGGCCGCTTACGCGCAGCGGGCCTACCTGGAATACGCGCTGAGCGTGGTGAAGGGCCGCGCGCTGCCCGACGTGTGCGACGGCCAGAAGCCGGTGCAGCGGCGCATTCTGTACGCCATGCAGCGCATGGGCCTGGGCTACAGCGGCCCCAACAGCAATACGCCGGCCAAGCCGGTGAAGAGCGCCCGGGTGGTGGGCGACGTGCTGGGCCGCTTCCACCCGCATGGCGACAGCGCCGCCTATGACGCGCTGGTGCGCATGGCGCAGGACTTTGCGCTGCGCTACCCGCTGATCGACGGACAGGGCAACTTCGGCAGCCGCGACGGCGACGGCGCGGCCGCCATGCGCTACACCGAAGCGCGCCTGACCAAAATCTCGACCCTGCTGCTCGACGAGATTGACCAGGGCACGGTGGACTTCATCCCCAACTACGACGGCTCCACCGAAGAACCGAAGCAATTGCCCGCGCGTCTGCCGTTTGCCTTGCTCAACGGCGCCAGTGGCATTGCCGTGGGCATGGCCACCGAAATGCCCAGCCACAACCTGCGGGAAGTGGCCGATGCCTGCGTGGCCCTGGTCAAAAACCCGAAGCTGACGGATGATGAACTCTTCGCCCTGCTTCCGGGGCCGGACTACCCCGGCGGTGGGCAGATCATCAGCCCGGCAGCAGACATTGCCGACGCCTACCGGAACGGCCGTGGCAGTTTGAAAGTGCGCGCCCGCTGGAAGATGGAAGACCTGGCGCGGGGCCAATGGCAACTGGTGGTGACCGAATTGCCCCCCAATGTCAGCAGCCAGAAGGTGCTGGAAGAAATCGAGGAGCTGACCAACCCCAAGGTCAAGGCCGGTAAGAAGGCGTTGACCCAGGAGCAGACGCAACTGAAGGCCAGCATCCTCGCGGTGCTGGACGGCGTGCGCGACGAGTCCAGCAAAGACGCGCCGGTGCGCCTGGTGTTCGAGCCCAAGAGCAGCCGCATCGAGCAGCAGGAGCTGATCACCGCCTTGCTGGCACACACCAGTCTGGAGACCTCGGCCTCCATCAACCTGACGATGGTGGGGCTGGACGGCAAGCCCGTGCCCAAGACCCTGCGCCAGATGCTGGAGGAATGGATCGCCTTCCGCCAGACGACCATCACCCGACGTTCGCAGCACCGCCTGAACAAGGTGCTGGACCGCATTCACATCCTGGAAGGGCGGCAGATCGTGCTGCTCCACATCGACGAGGTGATTGCCATCATCCGCGCCAGCGACGAGCCCAAGGCCGCGCTGATCGCACGCTTTGCCTTGAGCGACCGACAGGCCGAGGACATTCTGGAAATCCGCTTGCGCCAGCTGGCGCGGCTGGAGGCCATCAAGATCGAGCAGGAATTGAAAGAGCTGCTCGAAGAGCAGGGCAAGCTGGAAGACATTCTGGCCAACCCGAACAGCCTGCGCCGTCTGATGGTCAAAGAGATCGAAGCCGACGCCAAGACTTTTGGCGACGAGCGCCGCACGCTCATTCAGGCCGAGAAAAAGGCGGTGGCCGAGATCAAGGTGGTGGACGAGCCGGTGACGGTGGTGGTGTCCAGCAAGGGCTGGGTGCGGGCACGCACAGGCCATGGGCACGATGCCGCCGGCTTTGCCTTCAAGGCGGGCGACGGCCTGTATGGCACGTTTGAATGCCGCACGGTGGACACGCTGATCGTGATGGGAAGCAATGGCCGCGTGTACAGCGTGCCGGTGGCCAGCCTGCCGGGCGCGCGCGGCGACGGCCAGCCCATCACCACCCTGATCGATCTGGAAGCGGGTACCCAGCCGGTGCATTACTTCGCGGGCGCCGCGAGCACCACACTGCTGCTGAGCGGCTCAGGTGGCTATGGCTTCCTGGCCAATGTGGAAGACATGGTGAGCCGTCAGAAGGCGGGCAAGGCATTTGTCACGCTGAACGAAGGCGAAACCCTGTGTGCCCCGGCGCTGGCCAGCGGCGGCCTGGTGGTGCGCCTGGCGGGTCAGGAGGGCGGGGTCATTGCGCCGCCTGCTGCGCCTGAAGGGGGGGAAGCCAGTGCGGCCATGGCGCCAGCCACCCATGTGTGCTGCGTGTCGGCCGGTGGTCGGATTCTCACGTTCGAGTTGTCTGAGCTCAAGTTGCAACCGAAAGGCGGGCGTGGTCTGATGCTGATGAGCCTGGACGGCAAGGACACCCTCGCCGGGGCAGCGGCCTACACGCGAAGCGTGCGCATCGAAGGCATCGGTCGGGGTGGCAAGCTGCGTGACGAAACGCTGGAAATCCGCAGCCTGAACAATGCCCGAGCTGTTCGTGGACGCAAGGGTAGGGATGCCAGCTTTGGCTTCAAGCCGACACGCGTGTTCAGGCTGGTGTGATCCGAATGGGGCACTGGCCCCGATGGGTCAGGCCAGTTCGGCCATCAGTTCGATTTCGACACAGGCTCCCATGGGGAGTTGGGCCACCCCGAACGCACTGCGCGCATGCGCGCCCACCGTAGGCCCGAACACCTGACCCAGGAGCTCGGAGCAGCCGTTGGTCACCAGGTGCTGTTCGGTGTAGGTGTTGGTGGAATTGACCAGGCTGAGCACCTTGACGATGCGCTTGACCCCGTTCAGGTCGGTGCCAGCGGCCACGCACGCCGCGTGGAGCGTGCCCATCAGGTCGATGGCGACGGCGCGAGCGGCGGCCTTGGCTTCATCGGTGGTCATGGTGAGCCCTACCTGGCCCACCCAAGGTTTGCCTTCCTGTTTGGCGATGTGGCCACTCAACAGCACCAGCTTGCCCGTTTGGACAAACGGCACGTAGGCGGCGGCGGGAACGGCTACCGGGGGCAGTTCGATCTGCAGGGATTTCAGGGTGTCGTAAACGCTCATGGGAGTCTCCGGAGTGGCGAAAGAAATTCGGACCCGTGGTGGCAGGTCAGGAAGGCAGCAGGCTGCTGAACTCGGCGTCGGGGGCGACGGTGACGGCCACTTCCAGGGCGTGGGCACCGCCACCCTGGATCACGCCTCTGAGAGGGGACACATCGCCAAAATCGCGTCCCCTGGCCACGGTGACATAGTCTTCGCCGGCACGGTGCAGGCCGCAGCGGTTGTTGGTCGGGTCGAAGTCGACCCAGGCATCGCCGTGGGGAACCGATACCCAGGCGTGGGAGGCGTCGGCGCCGATCAGCCGGGGCTGGCCAGGCGGGGGCTGTGTGAGCAGGTAGCCGCTGACGTAGCGGGCGGGCAGCCCCAGGCTGCGCAGGCAGGCAATCATGATGTGGGCAAAGTCCTGGCACACGCCTTTTCGTTGCGCCATGGCTTGCAGGGCCGGGGTGTTGACTTCGGTGCTGGCGCTTTCGTAGTCGAAATCGGCATGCATGCGGGCCATCAGGTCGTGGCAGGCGTCGAGAAAGGGGCGTCTGGGCGCAAACACCGGTCGGGCATAGTCCGAAAAGGCCTCGTTTCGGGGCACGAAGGGGGAAGGGAACACGTATTCGGCGCAGGCCTCATAGGGCGCATGGGCGCGGTATCGCATCTGTTCCCTGACCGCTTCCCAGGGGGGGCTGTCTTCGAGGGCTTCGCCCGGCGAGGTCTCGACCAGGCTGCTGGCCATCACATCGAGGGTGTCGTGAGGGCTCTGTAGCGAGAAGAACGTCCGCCAGTTGCCGAAGGCGTCCTGGGTTTCCTCCTTCAGCAGGGGCTGGGGACGGATGCGCAACTCATGCGCTTTCACGAGCTGCCCGGGCAGGGTGAGCGGCCGCAGGTGGGCCAGATGCTGGGCCACGACCACGGGTGCCTGGTACTCGTATCGGGTGTGGTGCAAAACGCGCAGCAACATGATCAGAGGAGGAAGCTGCGGTTGACGCGGTCGGCGTGGCTGAAATAGGCATGACCCAGGCGGTCTGACAGGTCGTAGGCGGCCTGGGTGCAGGACTGCAGCAATTCGACCAGAGCCAGGTACGCCGACTGCTGACCTGCCGGGCCGGCCATGGCGCCGCTGAGCGCAATGAGGTCCCAGGTGTCGGGGTCGGGCATGCCCTCGAGCAGGCGGTTCACCCCACCGGTGTGGGCAATGGGCAGTTTTCTGACCCGAGAGCGCAGGGTGGACAGCACCCAGGCCAGGGAGCGGGGGTTGTCTCGCTGGGTGACCAGCATGTCCAGCAAGGCCACCAGATCGCGGCGCTGCTGGTACTGGGCATGGAAGGTGATCGTGCTGTCAAAAAACGCCAGCAGGGCTTCGAAGCCGCTGTTTTCAAAGGCCGCGCCGGTTTGCAGGCCCTCGGACAGGGCGTTTGACAAAGTGGCCAGTCGCTCGATGTGCCGACCGATGCTGAGCATGCGCCAGCCATCATCTCGCATCATGCGGTCGGTCTGCGCGCCCGTGATGGCCGACAGCAGTTCGCTGGCTTCCTCAAGGGCTTCGAGTGCTTCCTGCGAGGCGAAATCGTCTTCCTGGCTGAGCCCTTTCATCTGCCGCGCGAACTCGCTGTCCACCCGGTCGATCAGGTTGCGCTGCTCCTGTGACAGCCGTTCTCGCACGTTGCTGGCGGCTTGCCGCAAGGCGCGCAGGTTGAAACCGACGCTCTGGGCATCGGCGTCGGCGGCCAGCATGGCCACCAGCGACCGCTCGAACACGCGGGGCGCCTGATGGGCATCGGGAACACCGGGCAGCACGAGGCCGTTGGACTTCGCGCAGACCGACAGCCATTTCATGAGCTCGGGGGTTCCTTCATCCTCTCCCTGGAGGCATCGCAGGGCGGTTCGGGCCAGGCGCAGGCTGTTTTCGGCGCGTTCGGTGTAACGACCCAGCCAGAACAGGTTTTCGGCGGCCCGGCTGGTGATCACCCGTTTCTGCAGCGCCATGCTGAGGGTGCTGGGGGCGCTGTGGAGCAGACTGGTGCGGTCGACCTCGCCGTGCGTCAGCACCCAGCAGTCGGCGCTGCTGCCGCCGCGCTGCATGGAGGCGATCTGCTGGCCTCTGGGCGCCAGCCGCACCATGCCACCCGGGAGCACGCGCCAGGATTCGGGGCCGTCGGCCAGGGCAAAGACCCGGAGCATGGCCGGTCGCGGCGCGATGTCTCCACCGCGCCAGGTGGGCTGTTGCGACAGCGGCAGATAGGACTGGAGGGTGTATTCGTCGGGTTGGCGGACGATCCGGCCGGTGAGTTGATCCACGCCGGATGGGGTGAGGCTCGGGCCGATGATGGCTTCGCTGCCACGGCTGGGCCAGGTGCTCTTGATGACGCTGTGCCGGATCAGGGGGAGACCGCTTTGCAGACTTGCGGCTTCCCCACACCACCAGGTGGCCAGCGACGGCAACGCCAGGGATTCGCCGAGCAGGTGTTCGCTGATGGCGGGCAGGAATCCCAGGAACGCGCTGGATTCCAGCGGTGCGGAACCCGGCGCATTGGCCAGCAGGACGTTGCCGGACCGCACGGCCTGCATCAGGCCGGGTACCCCCAGCGCCGAGTCGCTTCGGAGTTCGAGCGGGTCCAGCCACTGGTCGTCCAGTCGCTTGATCAGCACATCCACCGGTTCGAGGCCGTGGAGCGTCTTGAGGAACACCCGGCGATCGCGAACCGTCAGGTCGCTGCCTTCGACCAGGTTCAGGCCCAGGTACCGCGCGAGGTAGGCATGCTCGAAGTAGGTCTCGTTGTAGGGGCCTGGGGTGAGCAGGGCCATCCGGGCCTCCCGGCCTTTGGGCGACAGGTTGGCCAGCCCCTGCATCAGGGCTTTGTAACTCGCTGCCAGGCGCTGGACCCGCATCTCGCTGAACGCCTTGGGAAACTGACGGGAGATCGCGATCCGGTTTTCCAGCAGGTAACCGAGTCCGGAAGGGGCCTGCGTCCGGTGCGAGACGATCCACCACTGGCCGTCAGGCCCTCGGGCGAGATCGAAAGCAGCGATGTGCAGCCAGGTGTTGCCGGGGGGCACCACACCCTGCATGGGCCGGAGGTAGCCTGGCTGGCCCTGAACGAGTGCGGGCGGCACAAAGCCCTGCCGAAGAAGTTCCTGCGGGCCGTACAGGTCGGCCAGCATGCGGTTGAGCAGACGGGTGCGCTGCAGCACGCCGGTTTCGATCTTGGCCCATTCCTCAGGCGCGAGGATCATGGGGAACAGGTCCAGCGACCAGGGGCGTTGCTGGCTGTGCTCGTCGGCGTACACATTGAAGGTGACACCGTTGTCTCGCAGTTGCTGCTCCAGGCTCTGGCGACGACGGTTCAGGTCGCCGAAACCGTCGAATCCGAGGTGCTCGAAAAACGGCTTCCAGTGTTCATTCAGTGGCTGACTGGGGTCGCCGTTCTGCCTGAGCTCGTCGTAGTGTCCTGCGGCTGCGGGCAGCGCCACCGAGGCGGCCAGTGCGGAAACACTGGTCACGCCGGTATCGCTGTCAAACAGGGGCAGGCTACTTTTGGTCACGGGCTGGGAGTATGCCCCAAAGCTTGCCGGGTGTCAGTCAGGCTCATGGACGACGCAAGTCCAGCGTGAAGGGAAACTCCTTGTTCTGCGGTGCCTCCACGGCCTGCATGCGCCCGGGTGTGTGACCCATCTGGAAGAACCGGGCGAGACGGCGGCTTTCGGCTTCGTAGGCGTTGATGGGGAAGGTGTCGTAGTTGCGGCCACCCGGGTGGGCCACATGGTACTGGCAGCCACCGAGCGAACGGTTCATCCAGGTGTCCACGATGTCGAACGTGAGCGGGGCATGCACGCCGATGCTGGGGTGCAGGCTGGACGGCGGGTTCCAGGCTTTGTAGCGCACACCCGCCACATACTCACCCACCGTACCGGTGTTCTGCAAGGGCAGTGCTCGGCCGTTGACGGTGACCACGTAGCGGCTGTCGTTATAGCCGCTCACACGCACTTCCAGTCGTTCCAGCGACGAGTCCACGAAGCGGACGGTACTTCCCGCAGAGCCTTCTTCGCCCATGACGTGCCAGGGCTCGAGGGCATTGCGCAGCGTGAGCTCGATGCCTCGTGCGGCCACTTGTCCGATCAGCGGGAAGCGGAATTCGAAATGAGGGTCAAACCAGCGCTTGTCGAACGCATAACCATGCTGGGCCAGGTCGTCAATCACGTCGTCGAAGTCCATGCGCACAAAGGTGGGCAGAAGAAAACGGTCGTGTAGCTCGGTGCCCCAGCGGGTCATCTTGCCATGCCAGGGCTCTTGCCAGAACCGAGCCACCAGTGCACGCAGCAGCAGTTGCTGCGCCACACTCATGCGTGCATGAGGCGGCATTTCGAATGCGCGAAGTTCCAGCAGGCCGAGGCGGCCGGTGGGGCCATCGGGGCTGAAGAGTTTGTCGATGCAGAACTCGCTGCGGTGGGTGTTGCCGGTCACGTCCACCAGAATGTTGCGCAGGGTGCGGTCGACCATCCAGGGGGGCATGTGGGCACCGTACACCTGGCGATTCTTCTCGATCTGATTGAGCGCGATTTCGAGTTCGTGGAGCTGATCGTTGCGGGCTTCGTCCACGCGCGGCGCTTGACTGGTCGGACCGATGAACAGGCCGCTGAACAGATAACTCAGGCTCGGGTGGTTGTGCCAGTAAGCGATGAGGCTGGCCAGCAGTTCCGGCTTGCGCAGGAAGGGGCTGTCGGCAGGGGTGGCGCCGCCGAGCACGAAGTGGTTGCCGCCGCCGGTGCCGGTGTGGCGCCCATCGGTCATGAACTTTTCGGCGCACAGGTGGATCTGGTGGGCCGCGTCGTACAGGAATTCGGTGTGTTCGACCAGTTCGCTCCAGTGGTGAGCGGGGTGGATGTTGACCTCGATCACGCCAGGGTCGGGGGTGACCTGAAGCATCTTCAGGCGGGGGTCACGTGGCGGTGGGTAACCTTCCAGCACGATCTGGACCCCCAGCTTTTCGGCAGTGGCCTCGACAGCGGCCAGCAGGTCCAGGTAGTCTTCAAGCCGCTGCAGCGGGGGCATGAACACATACAGGTGGGCACTCTTGCCACCGATGGTGGTTTCGGCTTTGGGGCCATTGGCCCGCTGCGGGTCGCGAGCTTCCACGCAGAGAGCGGTGCGGGTGAGCCAGGCGGCCGATTCGCCCCGTTGCGGGAAGCGCCCGCTCATGGGTTGTGCCGGCGCGGCGCCAGCCACGCCGAGGCCAGCCGGATCGCCCTGCCAGACCGGTGTGTCGCCTTCGGGGTTGCCGTTGCCGTCGAGGTGCCAGCCGTATTCGCTGCCCTGCATGGACACCACGCCGCCTTCTGCAAAGCCTCCGCCTACCTGATTCGGCGCGTACTGGTGGCGGAAGGCCGTGCCTTCGGGCAGGGCATCGCGCGGGGCGGACGGGTCCTGCTCGATGTGGTAGGGGTAGTCGCTGGCGGCCACCCACGGCAGGGAATCCAGCGGCAGGCGGTAGCCCATGGGTGAGTCGCCGGGGATGAGGTACATGCGCTCGTCGCGGAAAAACCAGGGGCCTGTTGACCATTGCGTGGTGGCGGCGCCACTGCGAACGCCTTTGGGCTGGCCATTCGGCACCGCATGGGCCTGCAGTGGCAGAACATAACCCACCGTGCGGTCCAGCCCCTGGCCGAACACCCGGCGCAGTCGAACGCGCTCGAGTTCGTCGCTGAGCTTGGCATCGAACGGGTCCACGTTCACCGGCAGCTTGCGCTCACGCCACAGGTAGTACCAGGTGTCTTCAAAACCGGGGGTGATGTGCTGGGTGCTCAAACCCAGCTTGCGCGCCAGCGTCTGGATGAAGCGCTGGGCGTCGGCGTCGGTGTACTGGGCCGGATCACGTTCGTCGGCAAACAGGGCCGGCTTGTGCCAGATGGTCTGGCCGTCGGCCCGCCAGAACAGGGAAAGCGCCCAGCGCGGCAGCTGCTCACCGGGGTACCACTTGCCCTGGCCGAGGTGAACGAAGCCACCGGAACCGTATTGCTCTCGCAGCCGGTGCAGCAGTTCGGTGGCGTAGTTGCGCTTGGTGGGGCCCAGGGCATCGGTGTTCCATTCGGCGGCGTCGCGGTCGCGGGTGGCCACGAAGGTCGGTTCGCCGCCCATGGTGAGCCGCACATCACCGGTTTTCAGTTCCGCGTCCACCTGCTCACCCAGGGCGTTGATGGCGGCCCATTGTGCGTCGGTGTAGGGCTTGGTCACGCGCGGGGATTCGTAAATGCGGGTGACCTGCATGTGGTGCGCGAACGAGACTTCGCATTCGTCGAGCGCGCCGTCGATGGGGGCGGCGCTGGAGGGTTGCGGGGTACAGGCCAGTGGAATGTGGCCTTCGCCCGCCAGCAGACCGGAGGTCGGGTCCAGCCCGATCCAGCCAGCGCCTGGGAGGAACACCTCGCACCAGGCGTGCAGGTCGGTGAAATCGGCTTCAGGGCCACTGGGGCCATCAACGGCTTTGACGTCGGGCGCGAGCTGGATCAGGTACCCCGATACAAAACGGGCCGCCATCCCCACGTGGCGCAGCATCTGAACCAGCAGCCAGCCGCTGTCGCGGCAGGAGCCACTGGCCTTGGTGAGGGTTTCTTCGGGCGTCTGCACCCCGGGCTCAAGGCGGATGGTGTAGGCGATGTCCTGTTGCAGTTGCTGGTTGAGCGACACCAGGAAGTCGATCGTGCGCATGTCGCCCTTGGCCAGCAGACCACGGGCCGTGTCCAGGTAGGCATGCAGCTTCGGCGTCAGTTCGCCCAGCACCAGATATGGGGCGAGTTCGGCCTTGAGCGCATCCGGGTAGGCGAAAGGCACTGTCTCGGCGTAGGGCTCAAGGAAAAAGTCGAAGGGGTTGTACACCGCCATTTCCACTACCAGGTCCACCGTGACCTTGAATTTCCTCATGGGCTGAGGGAACACCAGCCGGGCCTGGTAATTGGCGAACGGGTCCTGCTGCCAGTTGATGAAGTGCTCGGCGGGCTCGACGCGCTGCGAATACGACAGAACCTTGGTCCGGCTGTGAGGGGCCGGACGCAGGCGCACCACATGGGGCGCCAGATTCACGAGCCGGTCGTAGGTGTAGTGGGTTATATGATTCAGGGCAACGTGGATCGCCATGGTTGTCTTTCAAATATAAACAGGGAGTGTCAGATGGAATGCAGCGTTGATAACCGGGTCAGGGGTGTTGCCTCGACCATGTTAGCAAGTATTGAGCCAGTTACGATGTCCACCCGGGGTTGACAGGTGGCCTGGATGGTGGGTCTGCTGGCTGTGCCCGCAGGCGTCTGGATGCAGCTCCATCAGGCTGAGCTGTGGCCTCTTGAGGGCTACCTGGCCTCTTGGGGTATTGCCCTTTTGTGCCTCGTTCTGGCACGGCGGGGTGGATGGCCGTCCAGGGTCTGGTGGTTTCTGGCCATTGCGCTGGCCTTGTTCAGTCTGACCGGCGGTCGCGCCCTCTGGTTTCAGCACCATGCCCTCCCCCCCAGTCTGGAAGGCAGGGATCTGCTGGTCGAGGGGTGGGTTGCTGGTTTGCCGCGCGAGACCGATTCCGGTTTTCAGTTCGAATGGGCCACCGATCACGCCTGGATCGATGGGGTGTCCGTTGCCCTGCCGTCACGGGTGCGCGTCTCCTGGCGTGCGCAGCCTGACCGGCCGGTGCCGGCGCTGAAACCGGGTCAGCGCTGGCGCCTCACCTTGCGCCTCCAGCGGCCGCATGGATTGTCCAACCCCGGTGGGTTCGATACCGAGTTGTGGATGTGGGAACAAGGCTTGCAGGCAAGTGGCCATGTTCGCCGGGGGCGGGGTGTGGCCGATCCCTTGCTGCTGGAGCAGACCTGGCGGTATCCGGTGTCCCGAGCCCGACAGGTGGTTCGTGATCGCCTGATGCGTGAAGCCGCTCCTTCCTCGGCAGCAGGTGTCCTGACGGCCTTGATCACCGGGGATCAGGGGTTGATCCCCCCGTCCCAGTGGGACGTGTTCCGGATCACCGGCGTCACGCATCTGGTGGTGGTGTCGGGCATGCATGTGACGCTGTTTTCCTGGCTGGCCATGATGGTGGTGGGCGGGGTCTGGCGCGGGGTGGGGCGGCGCAGACCCGGACTCCTCCTGGCCATGCCGACACCCGTGGCTGCCGCTTGTGGCGGGGCCTTGCTGGGGCTGGCCTATGCCGTGTTCTCGGGCTGGGGTGTGCCTGCCCAGCGGGCCGTGCTGATGCTGCTGACCGTGGTGGCGCTGCAGCTGAGCGGCCGTCGCTGGCCGTGGCCTTTGTTGTGGCTGAGTGTGATGGCGGTGGTGCTGCTGATCGACCCGTGGGCCATGATGCGTGCCGGTTTCTGGCTCAGTTTTGTGGCGGTGGCCATCCTGTTTGCCACGTCCACCCCCTGGGATGTATCGGAAAAGGGGTGGAAACGATCCCTCTGGACCCTGGTGCGCACCCAGGCGCTGGTGACCGTGGCGTTGGCACCATTGACCCTGATGTGGTTTGGCCAGTTCTCGCTCGTTGGCCTGCTGGCGAATCTGCTGGCCATCCCCTGGGTCACGCTCGTGCTCACTCCGCTCGCACTGGGCGGTGTGCTGTTTTCGCCACTCTGGACGCTGGGAGCCTGGGCCGGTGAAGGCCTGTTGCTGTGGTTGCAGTGGTTGTCCACCTGGCCTGCGGCTCAGGTGGTCCGGCCGGCAGCGCCGTGGGGGCTGGCGCTGCTGGGGGCCCTCGGTGGGGTGCTGCTGGTGGCACGCCTGCCCTGGGCATTGCGGGGCTGGGGGCTGCTCCTGATCTGGCCGGTTCTGGCGTTCACCCCGCCGCGCCCGGCACACGGCGAATACGAATGGCTGGCGGCTGACGTGGGTCAGGGCACGGCGGTGCTGGTCAGAACCCGTGAGCACACCCTGGTTTTCGATACCGGGCCCCCCATGGGCCCACATGCCAATGCCGCCCAGCGGGTGCTGCTGCCCTTGCTGCAGCGCCACGGCGAAACCCCCACGCGTGTGGTCATCAGCCACAGCGACAGCGACCATGCCAGTGGCATGGAGGCCCTGGCGCAGGCTTACCCGGACGCCGACTGGCGCCTGTCATTCCCGCCCCCGCACGGCTGGCGGTCAGCGGCGGCGCCCTGTGTCGCGGGTGAGTCTTGGGAGTGGGATGGCGTGCCGTTTCGCTTTCTTCACCCATCGCCGGCAGATTACGGTTCCGGCCTGACCACCAATGCGATGTCGTGTGTGCTGAGAGTGGGTCCACCCGACAACGCCCTGATACTGACCGGTGACATCACCATGGCCGAAGAAACCCGCCTGGCGCTCGGTCAACCCGATCTGCGGGCGCAGGTGCTGTTCGCCGGACACCATGGGAGCAAGACGTCCACCGGACCGGTCTGGCTCAACACCCTGCGTCCTTCGGTGGTGGTGATCCAGTCGGGTCACCGCAACCCGTTTGGCCATCCGGCGGCCGAGGTCCTCCGACGACTGGAGGCGCGGGGCATCCCCTGGTTTGACTCGCCCGCCTGCGGTGCGGCCCAGGGCCAGAGCCGACAGCCCGATCGGGTGGTTTGTCATCGTCAGCAGAGAAAACGCTACTGGCACTTTCAGGCAACCCCGGAAAACTGAGGGATACTGTGCAGGGCACCGCAGACGGGCCGCATGGCCGGAACGGGCTGGCCTGCTAATTGCTAGGTGATGAATGGAGAAGGAATCGATCATTCCCCGGAAGAGCTGACATGAGCCAACACACATTCGACGAAATGTATGCCGCCCCCGAACAGGTTCGGGCCCACTATCAGACTTACGCTCGCTGGCTCGCTGAACAACCGCCCGAGGTGATGGCGGACATGCGTGAAGAAGCCGAGATGATTTTTCGCCGTGTGGGTATTACTTTTGCGGTTTATGGCGACAAGGACGAAGATGGCTCCGGTACCGAGCGCCTCATCCCCTTTGACCTGATTCCCCGCGTGATTCCGGCCCATGAGTGGCGCAGCATGGAAAAAGGGTTGATCCAGCGGGTCCATGCCCTCAACCGGTTCATCCACGACATCTACCACGATCAGGAGATCCTTAAGGCTGGCATCGTTCCACGCGAGCAGATCGAGGCGAATGCCCAGTTCCGGCCAGAAATGGTGGGCGTGGACGTCCCAGGCCAGGTGTATTCGCACATCGCGGGCATTGACATCGTGCGCGCGCCGGTGCCGGGTGGTCAGGGAGAAGCCGAATACTACGTGCTGGAAGACAACCTGCGTGTGCCCAGCGGTGTGAGCTACATGCTGGAAGACCGCAAGATGATGATGCGGCTCTTTCCGGAACTGTTCAGCCGCAACCGCGTGGCACCGGTGGCCCATTACCCCGATCTTCTCCTTGACACCTTGCGTGCCGTCAGCCCCGCCCATACCGCTGAGCCCACCGTGGTGGTCCTGACGCCAGGCATGTACAACAGCGCCTACTTCGAGCACGCTTTCCTGGCTCAGCAGATGGGTGTGGAACTCGTCGAAGGTCAGGACCTGTTCGTGAAGGACCATTTCGTCTACATGCGCACCACCCGGGGCCCGAAGCGGATCGACGTGATCTATCGCCGCGTGGACGACGACTTCCTCGATCCGCTGGCTTTTCGCCCCGATTCGACACTGGGCTGTGCCGGTTTGCTCGATGCCTATCGCAAGGGAAATGTGACGCTGTGCAATGCGATCGGCACGGGCGTTGCGGATGACAAGTCCATCTACCCCTATGTGCCCCAGATGATCGAGTTCTATCTGGGTGAAAAGCCCATTCTCAAGAACGTGCCCACGTTCATGGGTCGCAAGCCGGACGATCTGAAATACATCCTGGCCCACCTCAAGGACCTGGTGGTCAAGGAGGTCCATGGAGCGGGGGGCTACGGGATGCTGGTCGGACCGGCCGCCACGCAGGCCGAAATCGAAGCCTTCCGCAAGGCGGTCGAGGCCAAGCCGGAGGGCTACATCGCCCAGCCCACACTCAGCCTGTCGACCTGCCCGACCTATGTGGAGCAGGGGATTGCGCCCCGCCACATCGACCTGCGCCCCTTCGTGCTGAGTGGCAAGAAGGTGCAGATGGTCCCCGGTGGGCTGACCCGAGTCGCACTGAAGGAAGGGTCACTGGTGGTCAATTCGTCTCAGGGCGGTGGCACCAAAGACACCTGGATACTGGAAGCCTGAGGGAGACATCGACATGCTGTCAAGAACCGCTGATCACCTGTTCTGGATGTCGCGTTACACCGAACGCGCCGAAAACACCGCACGCATCCTGGATGTGAATTACCAGACCTCGTTGCTGCCGCAGTCCGCCGGCGTGGCTCAGGTGGGCTGGGAAGGCCTGTTGCGCATCAGCGAGCTGATGCCCGCCTACCAGTACCAGTACGGCGAAATCTCGCCGGCCGATGTACTGCACTTCATGGTGCGGGACGAAAACAACCCGTCGAGCATCGTCAGCTGCCTGCGTGCGGCCCGTGAGAACGCCCGAGCCGTTCGCGGTGTGCTGACCACCGAGTTGTGGGAAACCCAGAACCAGACCTGGCTTGAACTCCAGCGTCTGCTCAAGAGCCGGAATTTTGAAAAAGATCCTTCCGAATTTTTCGAGTGGGTCAAGTTCCGCTCACACCTGTCCCGTGGGGTGGCCATCGGCACCATGCTGCAGGATGAGGCTTTTCACTTCTACCGGATGGGCACGTTCCTGGAGCGGGCCGACAACACGGCGCGTCTGATCGATGTGAAATTCCACGCCGTCGAAAGCGACTTCTACGGTGCCGCCAGCGAGCAGGACCAGGAGCTCGACTTCTATCACTGGAGCGCAATCCTGCGCAGCGTCAGTGCTTTCGAGGTCTATCGCAAGGTGTACCGGGCGGTCATCACGCCCGAACGGGTGGCCGAGTTGATGATCCTGCGTCCTGACATGCCCCGCAGCCTGCTGGCCTGCATGAACGAGGTGGTCAACAACCTGGGTGCCGTCAGCAACCAAACGTCGGCCGAAACCGAGCGGCACGCGGGCAAGTTGCGCTCGGAACTGCAGTTCGGACGCATCGATGAGATTCTGGCCAACGGACTGCATGCCTTTCTGACCCAGTTTCTGGACCGCGTCAACATGCTGGGCAACCGGATCAGCCAGAACTTTCTCATGCCTGCCAACTGATATATCGATCATTTGATCGCCGGTGTATCTGCGCAATTTGCGAATGGATTGATGCCGCTGCTAGAATGGTGCTGCAATCCGCATCGAAACGGTGCGCATTTCATTTTTGATGAATTGTTGCACCATTCAGGTGCAAGGCAATCCGGAATCAGGCATCCTCTGGTCAGAGACATCCATGAATGACCGTCCCTTTACCGAGGAAGAACGACGGGCCATCGATCTGTTCTGTGATGGCGATGAATCGTTCTTTCTCACCTACCGTGAAGCCTGCCGGGAACAATTCCGTTCAGACTTCCAGCAGGCCGATCAGCAACTGGCCGGTTCAGACCTGCAGGCATTCAGAAGAACGGCCCATTCGCTGAAAAGTGTGCTGAAATCGCTAGGCCAGCCGGATCTGGCCGACCAGGCGGCTCAGCTGGAACGCTTGGTCATCGACCAGCCCACGAGTCACTGGCTTCCGGTCTGGGAGCAACTGAGGAGCGGTATCGCGCATGCCTATGTCCTGGATTCTGACGGCACGTGAATCGATATCGTGTCGTGCCCTGACGGAGACGACGGCATGACATCCGTCCCACCGAGCGCACAGGAGCCCCATGGTCTCGCTCAGGAGACCGAGAAATTGCTGCGAACGGTGATCGACGAGACACCCTATCCCATCATCCTCAAAGACCACAACGGCGACTTTCTCCTGACCAACCGGGCGCTGGCGCAGCTCTACAACACCACGCCCGAAGCCATGGTGGGCAAGCACGACGACGATTTTGGCGTGCCGCCCGAGATGGCGGCGTTCTTCCGGGAATACTGCCTGTCCATCATGGCGAAGGGGGAGACCGAGGTCGTCCTCGAAGACAGCCGCGATGCCGTCACCGGGGAAATCCGCCATTACCGTTCCATCAAGAAGCCCATCATCGATGCACAGGGGCGCAAAAGCCTCCTGGTTCTGGCGCTGGACATCACCGATGTGGTTCGCAGCCAGCAGAAAGTTGCCGAAAGCGAGAAACGCCTTCAGACTGTTCTCCACCTGACCCGCGAAGGCATCTGGGACTGGGAGGTTGAAACGGGCAAGGTGGTGCATAACCAGCAGTGGTATGAATTGCTCGGCTACCGCGAAGGCGAGATTGCGCCGACGCTGGAGGCTTTTGAGAGTCTGCTGCATCCGGAGGACCGCCCACGGGTCTTTGACCGCATACAGGCCATGATGAGGGGGGAAACGCCGGAGTACGCCTCCGAGCACCGGCTGAAGGCTTCAACGGGTTATATCTGGGTTCGAGATCGTGGCGGGGTGGCGGAAAGAGATCCGTCAGGCCGTCCGGTTCGCATCGTGGGCAGCATTTCCGACATCACCGAGCGCCGTCGCCGGGATGAACTCATCGCCGATCAGAAACGCCGTCTGGACGAGGTGATGGAAGCCGCGCAGATCGGCGATTACGAGTGGAACTGTCTGACCGATGTACAGGTGGTGAGCGAACGTTGGGCGGCACTTCTGGGTTATGCCGTGGACGAAGTTCCGGGGCTGGCCAGTGACGTGGCACAGCGCCTGGTACATCCGGATGACCTCCCTCACGCCCGGAAGCTGATGGGCCTGCATCTTCAGGGCAAGCTGCCGGTGTACGAGTGCGAAATGCGCATGCGCCACAAGACGGACCGCTGGATCTGGATCATGGCCCGAGGCAAGGTCACCCGTTTCGATGCTGCCGGGCAGGCATGGTTGTTTTCGGGTACCCATCAGGACATCTCCCGCATCAAGGAGGCGCAGGAATTTGCCCGCCGCAGCGAGGAACAGCTGCGAAGCGCCATCGACACCATCAACGAGGCGCTGGTGATTTACGACCAGGAGGACCGGCTGGTCTTCTGCAACGAGCGATACCGCGAGTGTTACCCGCTGGTGCGGGATCTCATGCAGCCGGGGGTGACGTTCGAGACCATCGTGCGTACCTGGAAGGAACGTGGCGGTGGGCTCCCCCCGACTGAAGGGATCGACGAATGGGTCCGTCTTCGGGTGAAGGCCCACCGCGAAGGCAGCATGTTCGTGCAGCAGGTGGACAACGGACGTTACATGCGGGTGGTTGAACGGACGACTCCCATGGGCTACATCGTGGGTTTCCGAGTCGACATCACCGAACTGGTGATGGCCCAGCAGCAGGCCGATGCGGCCAACGTGGCCAAGAGCCGGTTTCTGGCCACCATGAGCCACGAGTTGCGCACCCCCCTCAACGGCATTCTGGGGATGGCACAGTTGCTCCAGCAATCCGATGTATCCGAAGCCGATCGCGTGGCATTCACGCAGACCATCCTGCACTCCGGACAGACCCTGCTCACCCTGCTCGACGACATTCTGGACCTTTCCAAGGTCGAGTCCGGGAAGATGGAGCTGGAGTTGCTGCCTTTCGACATCCGGCAGTTGCTGGACGAAACCCGCAGCCTCTTTGCCTCATCGGCCAGACAGAAAGGCCTGGCGCTCGACGTTCACTGGTCGGGCTCAAGCCACACGCGCTACCTGGGCGACGTGACCCGTTTGCGGCAGATGCTCAACAACCTGGTCAGCAATGCCATCAAGTTCACCCGCGAAGGCCGGGTGGAGGTGAACGCCACCGATTCAGCACCCGATGCGCATCACCTCCTGACCTTCGCTGTCAAGGACACGGGCATCGGCATCTCGGCCAGCAAGCAGAACCAGCTGTTTCAGCCGTTTTCACAGGTCGATGCCTCGACCAACCGGGAGTTTGGCGGCACCGGTCTGGGTTTGTCCATCGTTCGCAGTCTCTGTCATCTCATGGGTGGGGAGGTCGGGCTCGAAAGCGAGGAGGGCAGCGGTTCCCGTTTCTGGTTTCGCGTCCCCATGCAAGCCCTGTCGGCGGTAACCCGGCATGCCGAACCGGTGGTTTCGTCGGCAGCGGCTCGCACGATCCCGGAGCTGTTCCAAGGTGAGGTGCTGGTGGTCGAAGATCATCCGATGAACCGGATGGTGATCCAGAACATGCTGGAGCGTCTGGGATTGAAGGTGCAGATCGTGCACGATGGTCAACAGGCTGTCGATGCCCTTGAGGCCGGGCTGTCACCCGATCTCATCCTGATGGATGTCGAAATGCCGGTGATGGATGGCTTTGCCGCCACCCGGCTCATCCGGCAGCGGGAACGTGACGGTGTGTTGAGCCAGCAGCGCATCGTGGCCCTGACGGCGAACGCTTTTGACTCCGACCGGCGCGATGCGCTGGAGGTCGGCATGGACGACTTCCTCTCCAAGCCGATCCATCTGTCGAGCCTGAAGCGGGTGCTCGGCCGGTGGCTGCGCGCTGGTCAGTCTGCCGATTGATACCCTGCTCGCTCAGGGGCAGAGTCGCAGTTCCCAGGCCTCCGGCCTGACCCCGGGGCTCCAGGCCTCCAGGGGCTTGCACTCGCCCCCGGCACACAGTTCATAAGGATCGGTGTAGGCATTCGCCAGCAATCGCAGATGCGTGTTGGGCGATGAAGCCGGGGTGTACACGTACCAGCCCTGTCGCAGGATGGCGCCTTCCGGGGGCTCCATGCCGGCTGCCGAACCGCGAATGCGGGCTTCCGTCATCTGTAGCCTGGGGCCCATGACGGTGTTGACAATCCGGTAATCTTCTTCCCAGCGCTGTTTCTCGATCGAATGGGTCCAGGCCAGGGTGGCTGACCCTGACGGCAGCGTGACCATGTGCAGGATCACGGAACCTGTCATGGCCAGCAGGCAGAGGCTCGACAGCACGGATTCAGGTGGGGGTACGCAGGCCGGTGGCCTGAACGCGGCGGGTTCGCCAGACGTGCCAGATCACGAACAGCGCAATCAAACCCAGACCAATCTCGTCGGTCAGTGGCATCGCCACCACCAGGAAGCTGGCCGCCACCACAGCCCAGATTCGCTCCCACCATTGCAAGGGGCTGAACAGATAGCCAATCGCTCCCGCGCCCCACATGCCGATGGCCAGCAGGGCCTTGAAGACGATCCAGATCGTGGCCGTCCAGCTGTCGGTCTGCAGCATGAGGGCCGGACTGTAGACGGCCATGTAGGGGACGATGAAGCCCGCAATCGCCACCCTCACGGCCTGAAGGCTGATCTTCAGTCCTTTTTCCCGGGCGATCGGTGCTGCTGCGAACGCTGCCAGCGCCACCGGGGGGGTCAGGTCGGCCATGATCCCGAAATAGAACACGAACATGTGCGAGACGATCAGGGGCACCCCCAGTTCCAGCAGCACCGGCGCGGCCAGAGAGCTGGTGATGATGTAGTTTGGAATCGTCGGAATGCCCATGCCCAGAATCAGGCAGGTGAGCATGGTCAGGAAGAGGGCGAGGAACAGGCTTTCTCTGCCAATCGCAATCACGTGACCGCCCATTTCGGCGGCCACGCCTGTGAGGTTGATGACACCGATGATCACGCCCACCAGCGCGCAGGCGCTGGCCACCGGCAGGGCGTGGCGGGCGCCTTCCACCAGGGCTCGAACCGCCAGCTGGCGGGAGTCCTGACCAATGCGGCGCAGGTAGGTGATGGCAATCAGCACCAGGGTGATGACGAAGAACACCCCGATGCCGAACTGGAAGAAGCCGGCGCAGGCAAAACCGAGCAGCACCCAGAACAGCGCGCGCAAGGCGAAACCACTCACCCCGCTGATGGCCGCCGCGCCGAAGATGAGCACCACCGTGAGGGCCAGCCCGACCGATCCCGAAAACATCGGGGTGTAGCCCGAGAACAGCAGGGTGACCAGGCCGGCCAGCGGCAACAGGAGGTACCAGCGCTCCTTGACGGCCGTCCAGGGGTTGGGGCACTCTTCCTTGGGCAGACCCACCAGACCTTTGCGACCAGCTTCCAGGTGAACCATCCAGAAGACGGTGACAAAGTACAGAATGGCCGGAATGATGGCGGCTTTGACGATCTCGATGTAGGGCACGTTGATCGTTTCGGCCATGATGAAGGCCACGGCCCCCATGACCGGAGGCATGATCTGCCCCCCCATGCTGGACGTGGCCTCGACGCCTCCGGCAAATGCCGGGCTGTAGCCAAACCGCTTCATGAGCGGGATGGTGAATTGGCCGGTGGTGACCACGTTGGCCACCCCGGAGCCATTGATGGTGCCCATGAGCCCCGAGGAAATCACCGACACCTTGGCCGGTCCACCACGGGAATGCCCGACGGTGCCCATGGCGAAATCGTTGAACAGCCGGATCATGCCGGCCTGCTCCAGAAAGGCGCCGAACAGGATGAACAGGAAGATGAAGGTGGAAGACACAAAGGTGGGTGTGCCGTAAATGCCTTCGGTGCCGAAACCCAGCTGGGCAACGATCTGGTCCAGCCCGTAACCCCGGTGTGCCAGACTCCCCGGCAGGTGCTGCCCAAACACGGCATACAGCAGAAACAGACCGCAGATGATGGGAAGCCCCCAGCCCATGACACGCCGCGCTGCATCGAACACGAGCGCGATCAGCACGATACCCACCAACCAGTCCCAGCCCTCCACCTCGCCAGCCCGCACGGTGAGTTCGACCTCGAAAAACCACTGGTACATGCCGGTGGCAAAACCGGTAATGCCCAGCACCCAGCCCAGGACCTTGCCACCGGTTCCCAGCCATCCCGTCCTGCCGTAAAAGGGTGGGTACAGCACGAAGATCATCAACAGCACAAAGCCCACATGGATGGCGCGAATGACCTGGCTGGAGAGCGGATGAAAGGCGGCCATCCAGAGCTGGTAGCCCGAGAAGGCGATCGCAATCCAGAAGATGGCCCCCGCAATGCTGGCGCGGGACTGCTGGGTGGCGTGGACGTCGGTGGGTGGGGTGGGGGTCATGAAAACCTCAGGGGCGGACAAACCGAAACGGCCCCGTGTGGGGCCGTTGACGGATGCGTCCTGGCATCACGGAATGGGACGGGGGTTACTTGATCAGACCGACTTCACGGTAATAACGCTCGGCGCCGGGATGGAGCGGGATCGGCATGCCCTTGATGGCGTTTTCACGCTTGATCACCCGAGCCGCGCTGTGAGCGGCGTGGAGGGTGTCGAGGTTGTCGTACATGGCCTTGACCATGCGATAGACGGTGTCGTCCGGAACGCCGGTGTGGGTGACCAGGAAGTTGGGAATGGCGGCGGTGGGCACGTCTTCGGTCTGACCGGTGTAGGTATTGGCCGGAATCACGGACGGCTGGTAGGCAGGGTCGCCCACCTTGGCCACCACATCATGCGGCACAGGCACCACGACGATGCGCACGGCGGTGGACAGGTCACGAATGGAGGCCACGCCCAGGCCCGCTGACTGCAGTGTGGCGTCCAGCTGGCGGTTCTTGATCAGTTCCACGGATTCGCCAAAGGGCAGGTATTCAACCTTGCCCAGATCGCTGTAGCTCAGGCCGGCGGCCTTCAGGATGGCGCGGGCGTTGAGTTCGGTACCTGAGCGGGCAGCCCCTACCGACAGACGTTTGCCTTTCAGATCCGCAATGGTGCGGATGCCGGAATCGGCACTGGCCACAATCTGGATGTAGTTGTTGTAAGTGGCTGAGAAGCCGCGAAGTTTGTCGAGTTTGGTCCGGAACCCGGCTTCTTCATTGCCGTTCCAGGCGTCCGAAATGGTGTCGGCAAGCGACAGTCCCAGTTCACCACGGCCAGCTTGCAGGAGGTTGAGGTTTTCGGCAGAGGCGCGTGTCACCTGCGCGGTTGAACGCACGTTGGGAATGTCTTTGGCAAACGATTGAGACAGGGAAACACCGATCGGGTAGTACACCCCGCTCTGACCCCCGGTGAGCACGTTGATGAACTGCTGCTGTTGCGCGGCCACCGTTCCGGCCACCAGGGCAGCACCCATGCCAACGATCAAACCCAGTTTCTGAATCAACCGCATATTGTCTCCTGCTTGAGTGATGATCGAGAAATCTTACAGCAGGATGACAGGACTCCATCCCCCGGAGTTACACCTAGGGGACGGGGTGGTCGTGGCGTGCGATGAGTTCCAGCCGTCTGGCCTGCCAGTCCAGAACGGCTGCCCGCCGGTGCATGCGTTCGGCCAGTCGGGGATACGCCTCGCGAATCACGTCGCTGGCAAACTGCTCCATGAAACGCGACTTCAGTTCCGCCCGGGCCCGTTCCACACCCATGGACTCGTAGGGCACGGAGGCCAGCAGAAGAAAGCCATCGTCCGGGATGCGGCCCCCATCCATGTTGCTCTGGATGATGTGCGCTGCAGTGCGAATGGGGTGGGCCAGGTCCGGGCTGTAGGGTCCCACGATCAGGGCCAGATTGGGCGTGTGCAGAAAATCGAATCCACGCCCCAGGCAGATCACCCATTCCCGGTGTTCGATGGCCAGTTCGCGTGACTGGCGTTCGCTCTGCGCCCGGATCTCGGCCACGTGAGCGATGTTGCCTTTCAGCAGAGGCAGCAGGTCGGCCTGCATGGGGGGCGGCAGATCGGGAAGCAGACTGGCCAGTTGAGGCGCCAGCGACGTGGTATGAGCGGGGTCGAACCCGGCCATGTCCATGACCGCCCCGTCGGGGCTGTGAAGCAATAGCGCCTCCTGATCGGTTTCAAAGCCGCAGACCAGGGGGTAGACGGTCTGGTGGGCGTGTCCGAAGAGGTGCGAGACCTGATCGCGAATGGCCCAGGCGTGTTCCATGCTGGCCTGCCGGTTGTAGTGGAAGCCCGCGCAGCCGCGTTTGACGTCGCCGCGTGACCAGTGGTAAGTGATCAGCAGCAGCACGCGACGTCCCGCCTGGATCATGCTCTGGACATGGTGGGTCAGGATCTCGCCCAGGTGCGGCCAGCCCAGGTTGAACATGCCTCCGAGGTTGCGGAAGGGCATCAGGATGCCAGCCGGTGTCTGGGTGGCCACCGACAGGTTGATCCGGCCGTCCATGCATTTGAGGGCCGCGATCGCGGTGGGGTGCTCGGCGAGGTAACGCTGGCGCGCCAGCCAGGCCTCCGGGCTGCGAAAGGCCGCGCCATGGCGTTCGGCCAGTCCGAACAGCCATTCGATCCGCTCCCCGATCGGGGCGCTGTGCATGAACAGGGAGGGCGAGGGCAGGCTGTCTGAAGACGCGTCTGAGGCCGGATACATAGGTGAGGGCTGTGAAGACGTATGGCCCATAGTCTATGGGATACCCGTCAGCGTCGCCACAGGGATTCCACCGCACGGCCCAGTTCGATCACGGCCAGGGCGTAGTAACTGCTCTGGTTGTAACGGGTAATGGCGTAAAAATTGGTCGTGCCCGCCACATAGGTACGGGGTCGGCCGCCCTGTGACGGGTCTCCGTTTTCCAGTTCCACCAGCGCAAGCGGACCGGGGTGTTGCCGACCGGCTTCGTCCAGCACCACCCCCAGCGATTCCATGACAGCTGGCGTGAATGTCGGCAGGATGCTGGGCGCTCGCAGCGCATCCAACTGGAGTCGGTCCGGTTCAAAACGCAGGGTGAAATGGGTCGGCATGCCGGTTTGCCAGCCGAAAGCCTGCATGTAGCGGGCCACCGATCCGATCGCATCGGCCGGGCTGTTCAGCAGATCGACCCGGCCATCGCCATCGTAGTCCACACCATAGAGTCCCCAGTTGCTGGGCATGAACTGGGGCAATCCGATCGCGCCGGCGAAACTGCCGCGCCATTGCGTGGGCGGGGTTGCTGCATCGCGGCTCTTGCGCAGAAAGGCCTCGAGTTCACTCAGGAAGAAGGCTGCCCGCTGTTCGGCCCTGGGATGTTCGGGCGGGAAGTGAAATGCCAGCGTCGTCAGGGCATCCAGCACCCGGAAGCTGCCGGTGTGCTGGCCGTAAAGTGTTTCGACGCCGATGATGCCCACGATCAGCCAGGCGGGCACGCCGAACTCCGATTCGGCCCGACGCAGCACGGCATCGTGCGTCTGCCAGAAACTCAGGCCGGCCTGTAACCGGCGGGGCTCCACAAAGCGGTCGCGGTACACCATCCAGTTGCGTGGCGTACCGGTGGGTGCCGGTCTCATCAGCCGGATGACCTGGTTGTTGCGCTCCGCCGCCTGGATCCATCGCTGGGCCCACTGGTCCTCCCAACCGGCTCGGGCGTCGAGCTCGCGGGCAAAGGCCATGGCCTGATCGTGCTGGGCAAAACGGCCGGCCGATTCGGCGGGCCTGACTTTGGATGAGGCCGACTGGGCGTTGGACAGCAACGGCCACGCGACCGCCAGGCTGGTCAGACAGGCGATCAGAAGTCGGTGAATGGTGGACCGAAAGGCCACAAAAGGCGCGACACGCATCAGTGGGCGGTTTGACGGGTGGATGAGGCGGATGGCAGTGGATGGGGCCAGGGGGGCAGGCGGGCAAACTCCCGCCGAAGCAGGCCGAGCGCCAGGCCCGAATGCGGATCGTAGCGCTGTATTTCCATGCGCATCAGCCATTGTGCCCAGGCATCCGCCTTGTCTGCCGGCGAATCATGGGACTTCAACAGGGCCAGCAGTTGCCGTGGCGTGGCTTGAGGTGGTACCGTCGCGCCGGCACGGATGGCGTTTCGCCGGGCCCGATCAAGCAGCCTCAGCCAAGGGTCCTGAGTGGTGCGCGACCTGGCAGCCCAGACAGTTCCTCCCAGACTGGCGATCACGAGGACACCGGCCAGCAGGTAAAGCAGGTCGGCCCAGTTCGGTGACGAAAAGCCCAGCTTTTTCAGCAGGTCGAACTGGCGGCTCTGGGTGTAGTTCAGCACCCACTGGTTCCACCGGTTGTTGGTGGCCTCCCACACGGCTCGAGCCTGACGCAGCAGGTACGGATTCATCTGCATGACGGCTCCTGCCAGGACACCCGGCGGTGCCGATAGGCGGGCGAGTTCGTTGGTTCGGGCGGGCGCGACGTATGCGGTGGGGTCCACGCGGGTCCATCCGGTGTCGGGCAGCCAGATTTCGGCCCATGCATGGGCGTCGCTCTGCCTCACGGTCCAGACGCCATCCACGGGATTGCGTTCGCCACCGTGGTAGCCCGTCACCACGCGTGCCGGCACGTCAAGCGCACGCATCAGGATCACGAAGCTGGAGGCGATGTGTTCGCAAAACCCCTGCTTACGGTCGAACCAGAATTCGTCGGCGGTGTGTCGGCCGAACAGCCCTGGCTCCAGGGTGTAGGTGTATCCCCCCGTGCGCAGTCGATCCAGTACCGCCTGAACATAGGGTTGTGGTTGGTCGGGATAACCCAGTTCCCGCTGCAGATCCTGGGCCAGCTGAAGGGTGCGAGGATTGAAGCCGGGCGGCAGCATCAGGTCTTCCTGCAGCACCAGTTCGCGGTTGTTCGGGCCATGTCGGAAACGGGGGTAGGCCACGGCATCGAAGCGCAGCACGTCAGTCAGGGGCCGGCGGACCAGCCACTGCAGGTCGGTGGTGGCCAATGCCGGCTGCCCGCCCAGTGCGGGCAGCGTGGGCGTGGCTTCCAGCGTCATCACCCAGTGCCGGTTGGTGGGTTCCATGGTGAGTCGGTAGGGAATGCCTTCACCTGCAGTCTCGACGGGCAGCCTGGTGAGTGTGGGGGGATGGCGTGGGCGCCACTCCAGGCCGTCAAACACGCTCAGCACCGGCCCCCTGAAATAAAGCTGATCCTGTGACGGGCGTTGATCGTTGCCAAAGGCCACCCGGAATGCAATGCTGTCATCAAGCGCCAGACGGGCAATCTGACCTACCTGCATCTGATCCGACAGCCCGCTTCGGTTCAGCGCGCTGTTGGTGGGAATCCCCCACAGCGGTGCAAAGCGGGGGAACAGCATGAACAGCACCAGCATGATGGGCGCACCCAGCAGAGCCATGCCGCCGGCCAACTGGGCAGCTTTGCCAATCGAAGGGCGCCCCACGGGCATGTGAGCCAGCACCAGACCGGTCAGCAGACCCAGCATCGCCAGCAAGATACCCATGGCCGTCAGCAAAGACTGCGAGTGGAAGAAGTGCGTCAGCAGGGTGAAGAAGCCGAGAAAAAAGATCACGAAAGCATCACGGCGGGCGCGCAACTCAAGGGTCTTCAGGGTCAGCAGCACCACAATCAGTGTCACACCGGCTTCGTACCCGAGGAGGGTCTGGTGGCTCACATACGTGCCGGTCAGTGCCGTGACGAGCAGCCCCAGCCGCCAGGGCCAGGCCGGCAGGGCCTGGGCGTTGAGCGCCAGCCGGCCACGCCATACCAGCACGCCCAGCGTCAGCCCCGTGCACCACGCCGGGATGTAGGGGGCCTGCATGAACACCACCCAGGCGATCACGGCAAGCAGGAACAAGGTGTCGCGGGCTTCGCGGGGCAAATGGGCCTGGTCGAAGGAGCGTATCGCGGAGAGGTTCAATGGCATGCCAGGGCCTCCAGGCAACGCTGGCGGTGCAAGGGCCCCTGGCCTGGGGCAATCCGTGCTTCGCCCACTTTCAGTCCGTAGCGCAGCCCCATGTCTTCGGCTTGCAACACCCAGGCGCACAGGCGTGAGCGCTGGCCTTCCGGGTCGTGGATCCCGCAAGTCTCGGCATTCAGCCAGACCTCACCAGCGGTCGGTCGGCTGAATGAGCGGCTTACCCACTGGTCGGGTGCATCGTTGTCCTGACGGGCTGCTTTTTTCCAGACCACCCACTTGAGGGGGTCGCCCCGACGATAGGGCCTGACGCCGTCGATCTCGTCTTGTCGCTCGCCTGCCGACTGGGCCGGCACGAGCCCTTCTTCGTCATTCGCTGCAGGCGACAACGGGGGGGCCGGTGTTTCGGGCGCCGGGTATACCCAGACCTGAGTCGTGGGTCGCCACCAGTGCCAGACCCGGAAGGTCCCCAGCGGAAATCGGGTTTCGACGCTGAGGGGAGGCACTGTCCAGCAGCCACGTTCCCGGGTGGGCCAGGCCAGAGCCACCGTTTCCAGTGACCTGGCTGGTGCATCGGCCCACACCGCAGGAGACTTGGCACCCCGTGTGGGTCTTGAGCCCGTTTCCCACCAGTTCAGAGCGATGCCGTAGCGGTGTTTGCGAGAGGGATTCTGGATGCGCACCTCAACCGGAGCGGGTTGACCCGCAAACACAGGTTCCCCGGCCTGCATCATGAATTGGAGGCCTCGCAGGTTGTTGTGGGCCATATGCATGCCGACCACCGCACAGCCGGCAATCAGGAAGGTGAGCAGGTAGCCGAGGTTGAGCTGGTAGTTGATGCTGCCCACCAGCAGCAGCACAACGGTGATCGCCAGCATCCAGCCCGGACGGGTGGGCAGGATGTAGAGATTGCGATGCGTGAGCGTGGTGTGGTCGCGGGGGGGGAGGCGCTTGAGCCACCACTGCTGCCAGCGTTGCATCCCGCGTGCGTTTCGGGCTTCCATCCTAAGGCAGGGGGATGGCCGCCATCATGGCCTTGACCTGTTCCCAGGCACTTCGGCCGGCCAGGCCCACTGACACCAGCCGGTGGGCCGCCGTCTGTGGCAGGACCGCCTGGATGTCGTCGGGCGCCACGTAACGCCGCCCCTCGATCAGCGCCCTGGCCTTGGCGGCTCGCAGGATGGCCAGGCCTGCACGGGGGCTGAGCCCCTGCACGAACCACTGACCGTTGCGTGTGGCATCCAGAAGATCCTGCAGGTATTCGAGGACCGGATCGGATGCACTCACCTGGTTCACGGCCTGTTGCAAGCTGGCCAGTTGTTCGGCCGTCAGAAGAGCCGGGATCGTGGCCAGCAACTGACGACGGTCCTGGCCGAGCAGCAACTGCCTCTCGGCATCACGCCCCGGATAACCCAGGCTCAGGCGCATCAGAAACCGGTCCAGCTGGGACTCAGGCAGCGCGTGAGTGCCCAGCTGGTCGTGCGGATTCTGCGTGGCGATCACGAAGAACGGGTGGGGAAGAGGGCGGGTCTCGCCTTCGACCGACACCTGTTTTTCCTCCATGGCCTCCAGCAGGGCGCTCTGGGTTTTCGGGCTGGCCCGGTTGATCTCGTCAGCCAGCAGGACCTGGGCAAACAGAGGTCCAGGATGAAAAACGAAACCCTGCCGTTCCCGGTTGAAGACCGACACCCCCATGAGGTCGGTGGGCATCAGGTCCGGGGTGAACTGCACCCGGGAGAAATCCAGGCCGAACGTCCGGGCCAGCGCCTGGGCGAGCGTGGTTTTGCCGACGCCGGGCACGTCTTCGATCAGCAGATGGCCGCCAGCCAGCAGGCAGGTCACGGCATCGCGGATCTGGTGCTCCTTTCCGACAATGACCGTGGTAAGCTGACGGAACAAAGAGGAGATGATGTGTTGCGGCGCATCCATGACGTGACGATACCGTAAAAAGGCTGCCATGAATTCCACGGGTTATTTTTCACACAGGACATGTTTGAAGCACGAAATGGGCGCGGGTCATCCGGAGTGTCCTGAACGCATCGGGGCCATCGAAGACCGGCTGCTCATCACAGGACTGGGCGATGCCCTTGACCGACGGGAGCCCACACCGGCCTCCGTGGCCGAGCTGGAACTGGCCCACAGCCGCATGTACATCGCCGCCATTCGGGGGCTCACCGACGAGCTCCGTGAAGAAGTGCTGGCTGGTGGCCCGACCCACACCCAGCTCGACCCGGACACTTCCATCAACGTGCACAGCTGGGAAGCGGCACTGCTGTCGGCCGGGGCGGCCATCGACGCCACCGATGCCGTGATCGCTGGCGAGATGGAAAACGCCTTCTGCGCCGTCAGACCGCCAGGCCATCATGCCTGCCGGGACAAGGCGATGGGCTTCTGCATTTTCAACAACGTGGCCCTGGCTGCAAAGCATGCCCTGGAGCGTCACGGCTTGAGTCGGGTGGCGATCATCGACTTCGACGTTCACCACGGCAACGGCACCGAAGACATCGTCGCGGGCGATGACCGGATCCTGATGTGCAGCTTCTACCAACACCCGTACTACCCGGAATGGCCGCACGCCAATGCCAGCAATCTCGTCAACCTGCCTGTGCCTGCCTACAGCAAAGGCATGGACATCCGCGAGTTGATCGACACCGCCTGGCTGCCCCGTCTGGAAGCTCATCGTCCGGAGATGATCTTCATCAGTGCCGGTTTCGATGCCCACCGTGAGGATGACATGGGTCAGCTCGGGCTGGTGGAGCAGGATTATGTCTGGATGACCCAGCAGCTCAAGCAGGTGGCCAGGCGCCATGCCCAGGGGCGTATCGTCAGCATCCTCGAAGGCGGCTACAACCTCAGTGCACTGGCCCGTAGTGTCGAGGCCCATATCCGGGTGCTGGCCGATCTCTGAGATGCCGAGGTTTTTCCCATGAGTTCTGATGATCCCATCCTGCTGCACACCCGTGATGACCGTGGTGTGCACACCCTCACGCTCAACACCCCGAAGGCTTTCAATGCCCTGAGTGAAGCCATGCTGGCGGCCTTGTCTTCGGCGCTCGACGAAGTCGCCCGGGACGAGTCGGCCCGGCTGGTGGTTCTGGCGGCTGCCGGCAAGGCTTTCTGTGCCGGACACAACCTGAAGGAGATGAAGGCCCATCCCTCGCTGGCCTACTACCAGCAGCTGTTTGCCCAGTGTTCCCGGATGATGATGCAGATCCAGCGGCTCCCGGTGCCGGTGATTGCCCGGGTTCAGGGCCTGGCCACGGCAGCTGGTTGTCAGCTGGTGGCGCAGTGCGATCTCGCGGTGGCCGTCGAAGAGGCCCGCTTTGGCGTCAATGGCATCGACGTGGGCCTGTTCTGTGCCACACCCAGCGTGCCTCTGGTTCGCAACGTGCCCACCAAGGTGGCGATGGAGATGCTGCTGACCGGTGAATTCATGTCGGCACAGGAGGCCCGGGCGCGTGGGCTGGTCAATCGGGTGGTGGCTGCCGACGCACTGGATGCCGAGGTCGAGCGTCTGGCGGCTTCCATCCTGGCCAAGCCGCGCGAAGCCATTGCCATGGGCAAGGCGGTGTTCTATCAGCACCGTGAAACCGGTATCGAAGCCGCCTATCAGCTGGCCGGACAGACCATGGCCTGCAACATGGTTCATGACGTTGCTCAGGAGGGTGTGCAGGCTTTTATCGAGAAACGCTCACCTTCCTGGAAAGTTATTTAATATCATCAAATGACACTTGTCAGGGTTATTGGGGTTCCCTATAATCACAAAAAAGAACGGTCGTTCGTTTTTTTCGTCGTACAATCTTGACGTTTACGTAAACGTCAATTCAGGCGTCTTTCACCGTTCAATCAACAGGAGCAAGGCATGAAGATACTGGTCCCCGTCAAACGCGTGGTGGACTACAACGTGAAGGTGCGCGTCAAGGCCGATGGCTCGGGCGTGGACATCGCCAACGTCAAGATGAGCATGAACCCGTTTGACGAGATTGCGGTGGAAGAAGCCGTGCGGCTGAAAGAAAAAGGCGTGGCCACCGAAGTCATCGCCGTCTCCTGCGGCGTGGCCCAATGCCAGGAAACCCTGCGCACCGCCATGGCCATCGGCGCCGATCGCGCGATTCACGTCGAAACCGATGCCGAACTCCAGCCCCTGGCGGTGGCCAAGCTGCTCGCCGCTCTGGTGGCCAAGGAACAACCGGGTCTCGTGATCCTGGGCAAGCAGGCGATCGACGACGACGCCAACCAGACCGGCCAGATGCTCGCGGCCCTCACCGACCTGCCGCAAGCCACCTTCGCCTCCAAGGTCGAAGTGGCCGACGGCAAGGCCCAGGTCACCCGCGAGATCGACGGCGGCCTCGAAACCCTGAGTGTGAGCCTGCCGGCCATCGTCACCACCGACCTGCGCCTCAACGAGCCGCGCTACGTGACGCTGCCCAACATCATGAAGGCCAAGAAGAAGCCGCTGGACAACGTCAAACCCGCCGACCTGGGCGTGGACGTGACGCCGCGCCTCAAAACCCTGAAGGTGGCCGAGCCCGCCGGGCGCAAGGCCGGCATCAAGGTGGCCGATGTGGCTGCCCTGGTCGACAAGCTGAAGAACGAAGCCAAGGTGATCTGAGGAGCCCACTGACATGACTGCACTGGTGATTGCCGAACACGACAACGCGTCCCTCAAAGGCGCCACCCTCAACACCGTCACCGCGGCCGTGGCCTGCGGGGGCGACGTCCACGTCCTGGTGGCGGGCCACCAAGCTGGCGGGGCGGCACAAGCCGCGGCCCAGATCGCGGGCGTGAGCAAGGTCCTCCACGCCGATGGCGACAGCCTCGCGCATGGCCTGGCCGAGAACGTGGCCGCTCAGGTGCTGGCCATCGCGGGCAGCTACACCCATATCCTGTTTCCTGCCACCGCCAGCGGCAAGAACGTGGCCCCGCGCGTGGCCGCCAAGCTCGACGTGGCCCAGATCAGCGACATCACGCAAGTCTTGAGCGCCGACACCTTCGAGCGCCCCATCTACGCCGGCAACGCCATGGCCACGGTGCAGAGTACCGATGCGGTCAAAGTGATCACCGTGCGCACCACCGGGTTTGATGCCGCGGCTCAGGGGGGCAGTGCCGCCATCGAGACGGTGGCTGCCGTGGCCGACAGTGGCAAGAGCACCTACGTGGGCAGCGAGATCGCCAAGAGCGATCGGCCCGAGCTGACGGCCGCCAAGATCATCGTCTCGGGTGGCCGGGCGCTGGGCAGCAGCGAGAAGTTCGACGAGGTCATGACGCCGCTGGCCGACAAGCTGGGGGCTGCGCTGGGCGCCAGCCGTGCGGCTGTGGACGCGGGCTACGCGCCCAACGACTGGCAGGTGGGCCAGACCGGCAAGATCGTGGCGCCGCAACTCTATGTGGCCTGCGGGATCAGCGGCGCCATCCAGCACCTGGCGGGCATGAAGGACTCCAAGGTGATCGTGGCGATCAACAAGGACCCTGAAGCCCCGATCTTCAGCGTGGCCGACTACGGCCTGGAGGCCGACCTGTTCACGGCGGTGCCGGAACTGGTCAAGTCGCTCTGACCTTCAACCCACGTCAAGGGCATCGTTCGCGATGCCCTTTTCACATGCCCATCAGGACACCCCGGAGACAAGACCCATGACCTACAAAGCCCCTGTCAAGGACATGCTTTTCAACATGCAGCACCTGGCCCACCTGGAACAGGTGGCGCAGCTGCCCGGTTTTGAAGACGCCGGCCTCGAGACCGCTCAGGCCGTGCTGGAAGAATGTGCCAAGCTGAACGAGGACGTGATTGCCCCGTTGAACTGGGAGGGTGACAAGTACCCCTCATCCTTCCACGATGGCAAGGTCACGACCACCCCGGGCTTCAAGCAGGCGTTCAAGCAGTACGCTCAAGGCGGCTGGCAAGGGCTGCAGCACCCGGTCGATTTTGGCGGCCAGGGCCTGCCCAAAACCATTGGCGCTGCGTGCGGCGAAATCCTCAACAGCGCCAACCTGAGTTTTGCGCTGTGTCCGTTGCTGACGGATGGAGCCATCGAGGCCTTGCTGACGGCTGGCACCGACGAGCAGAAGGCTCTTTATCTGCCCCGGATGATTTCGGGTGAGTGGACCGGCACCATGAACCTGACCGAACCCCAGGCCGGTTCGGACCTGTCACTGGTGAGAACCCGTGCGGAGCCCCAGCCCGATGGCACTTACAAGATTTTCGGCACCAAGATCTACATCACCTATGGTGAGCACGACATGGCCGGCAACATCGTCCACCTGGTGCTGGCCCGGGTGCAGGGCGCCCCGGAAGGGGTGAAAGGCATCAGCCTCTTCATCGTGCCCAAATTCATGGTGAATGCCGATGGCTCGCTGGGTGCCCGCAACGATGTGCATTGCGTGAGCATCGAGCACAAGATGGGCATCAAGGCCAGCCCGACGGCGGTGTTGCAGTATGGCGATCACGGCGGTGCCATCGGCTACCTGGTGGGCGAAGAGAACCGCGGTCTGGAATACATGTTCATCATGATGAACGCCGCCCGCTATGCCGTGGGCGTGCAGGGCATCTCGGTGGCCGAGCGTGCCTACCAGAAGGCCGTGCAGTACGCCCGAGATCGGGTGCAAAGCCGCCCGGTCGATGGCTCCCTGAACACCGCCGCGCCCATCATCCACCACCCGGACGTGAAGCGCATGCTGATGACGATGCGTGCCCTGACCGAAGGCTGTCGGGCCATGGCCACCGTGGCCGCAGCGGCCTACGACGCGGCCCACAACCACCCGGATGCCGACGCGCGCAAGCAGAACCAGGCCTTCTACGAGTTCATGGTGCCGCTGGTCAAGGGCTACAGCACCGAGATGAGCCTCGAAGTCACCAGCCTGGGTGTTCAGGTACACGGGGGCATGGGTTTCATCGAGGAAACCGGTGCCGCGCAATACTACCGTGACGCCAAGATCCTGACCATCTACGAAGGCACCACGGCCATCCAGGCGAATGATCTGGTGGGTCGCAAGACGGCCCGGGACGGCGGCCAGGGCGCTCAGGCGCTGGCCCGTCAGATCGAGACCACCGAAGCCGATCTGGTCTCCAGCGGGTCGGCCTCTGCATTGGCCATGCTCAAGCGCCTGAAGGCTGGTCGCGAGGCCTTTCTGGACACGGTCGCCTTCATTGCCGGACAGGCCAAAGCCGACCCCAACGCCATCTACGCCGGCAGCGTCAACTACCTCATGCTGGCCGGTAACCTGATGGCGGGCTGGCAGATGGCGCGTGCCCTGCTGGTGGCCGAGCGAGAAATGGCAGCGGGGAACGACGTGGCATTCATGCAGAGCAAGATCACCACCGCTCGTTTCTACGCCGACCATATCCTCACCCGCGTGCCGGGTCTGCGCGATGCGATTGTCGAAGGGGCACCCGGCGTGACCGAGATGGCCCTGGACGCGTTCTGACACGCTGCCGCGAAGCCGTTCCTTCGGCGACATCACCCTGTCGCTTCACAGACAGGGTGATGGCTTTTTTCGGTCCAGAATTTCTGATCAATCACCAGACGGAGACCTCATGTCCCAATTGCCTCCCGCCCTGCAGCGTGTGCCGTTCCCGGTGATCGGCTCGCCGCTGTTCATCATCAGCAACCCGAAACTGGTTATTGCGCAGTGCAAGGCGGGCATCGTCGGCTCGATGCCGGCGCTCAACGCCCGACCGGCTTCTCAACTGGACGAGTGGCTGGCCGAAATCACCGAAGCCCTTGCTGCGCACGACCAAGCCCACCCGGACCAGCCTGCCGCGCCTTTTGCCATCAACCAGATCGTGCACAAGAGCAACGATCGGCTGGAGCATGACATGGCCCTCTGCGCCAAGTACCAGGTGCCGATCATCATCACCAGCCTGGGCGCCCGCGAAGACGTGAACCAGGCCGTTCACCAGTGGGGCGGGGTGGTGCTGCACGACATCATCAACAACTTCTTTGCCCGCAAGGCGATCGAGAAGGGGGCCGATGGCCTGATTGCCGTGGCGGCAGGGGCCGGTGGCCACGCGGGCGTCAAAAGCCCCTTCGCGCTGATCCAGGAAATTCGTCAGTGGTTTGACGGCCCGGTGGCCCTGTCGGGTTCGATCGCCACCGGCGATGCGGTGCTCGCCGCTCAGGCCATGGGCGCCGACTTTGCCTACATCGGTTCGGCTTTCATTGCCACCGATGAAGCCCGAGCGTCTGACGACTACAAGCGCTGCGTGGTTGACAGCAATTCGGACGACATCGTCTACAGCAACCTGTTCACCGGGGTCCATGGCAACTACCTGAAGCCGTCGATCCGCGCGGCCGGGCTGGACCCCGAGAACCTCCCGGAGAGCGATCCCAGCAAGATGAATTTTGGCGGCGATGCCAAGAAAGCCTGGAAGGACATCTGGGGTTGTGGCCAGGGCATCGGTGTGGTCGACCGCATCATGCCTGCGGCCGATCTGGTGGCACGGCTGAAACGGGAATACGCCGCCGCCAGAGCGCGTCTGGCGCTCTGACTCAAGCCCCCGATGGCAAACGTCTCAGCGCAGCGCCTGCGCCACGGTGGACAAGGCCGTCTTCATGGCCTCGGGGTGATCACAGGCCAGGGCATGACGCCACGGCATGCTGCGTAACCAGGTCAGCTGTCGTTTGGCCAGTTGCCGGGTGGCCGCTATGCCTTTTTCGCGGAATGAAGCCATGTCGGCCGGGGTCAACTCGGGATGCCCTTCCGCTTCCATGCGGTCCAGCGCCTCCCAAGCCTGCCGGTAGCCGACGCAGCGCATGGAGGGGAGATCCAGACTCAGATCGCCTCGGTTTCGCAGTCGGGCCACTTCTTCGATGAAACCTTGTGCCAGCATGGCATCAAAGCGCTGGGCGATGCGCTGGTGCAGCCACGCCCGGTCGATCGGTTCCAGCGACAGAAACAACCCGGGTTGGCCATCGTTCAGGGTAGGTGAACGGTCGTCGGCCATCGGCCGACGTTGATGAAACGCCGATAACGGTTGTCCCGTGGCCCCGTAAACCTCGAGTGCCCGTCCGATGCGCTGGGCATCGTTCGGTGCCAGTCGGGCGGCGGTCACCGGATCGACGACTTGCAGCCGGGCGTGAAGGGCAGGCCATCCCTCGCATCGGGCCTGCGCCTCGATGGCCAACCGCAAGTCAGGCTGGGCCGCAGGCATGTCATCCAGGCCTTCAAACAGGGCCTTGAAATACAGCATCGTGCCGCCGACCAGCAAGGGCAGTCGGCCACGCTGTCGAATCTGGGTCATGACGCGGCTGGCATCACGGACGAAGGCGGCCGCGCTGTACGAATCGGTGGGGTCCAGCAGGTCGATGAGGTGGTGCGGCACCTCTGCCCGTTCGGCAGGTGTGGGCTTGGCGGTGCCAATGTCCATCCCCCGATAGACCAGCGCCGAATCCACGCTGACGATCTCGCAGGGGTGCTGCCTGGCCAGTGCGAGGGCCAGCGCGGTTTTGCCGGATGCCGTGGGGCCGGCAATGGCCACCCAGGAAATGGCAGGGGTCATGATCCTGTCCGGTCCACTCGCTGGGGGGCCGCGCTCACGTCACCGTAACGCCGTACCAGGGTCCAGGCCACCAGGGCGATGATCACACTCCAGAACCAGATGCCATTGGTCAGCGGCAACACGGTGGCCGCTTCTGCTGACGACATGCGGTTGCCCAGCCAGGTTCCCATGGCGAAGGCCCCCACCATCATGGTGAAGCCGCTCAGCGCCGAGGCAGCCCCGGCGGCTTGAGGAAACGGGGCCACCGCACCGCTCTGGCCGCAAGGCTGATGCACGCCGTGGGCCAGCATGAACAGGTAATAAGGCAGCATGATGGCCCAGGTGTTCTGCCAGCCGGCCCATGCCAGGACCCCCATGAGGGTCCCCCCAGCGAGGGTGAAGCCCGCCGCCAGGCCCACGGTGCGCCGGATACCGAGCCGTGGAATCAGCCGGCGACAAACCACCGTCCCGAGGATGTAGCTGCAGGTCATGGACAGCATCAGCAGACCGTATTGCGGCTGACTCAGACCGATCACGTTGATGAACACGAATGACGAGGTGGCCAGGAACGTGAACAGGCCGCAGTACGAGGTGGTGGCCAGCAACGTGAAGGTCCAGTAGGTCGGGTGTTGCACGATCTGGTGCCAGACCCGGAACATTTCCCGGGGTTGCAGCGCCCGTGGGTTCGTCGCTGTCAGGGTTTCCGTGAATCGAAGGCTCAGAAACACAAGGGACAGCGCGCCAAACACGGCCAGCGCTGCCAGGGTGACTCGCCACCCCAGCCATTGGGCGAGGAGGCCGCCGATCGGCGCGCTCATGCAGGCCAGCACACCCAGCCCGGTGAGCCCCTTCGACATCATCCTCGCCCCCTCGGCGGGCGTGTAGAGGTCGCGAACAATGGCGCGGGCACACATCACGGCGGCGCCCATGGCGGCGCCCTGTACGGAGCGCCACACCAGCAACTGCTCCATGCTGGCCGCAAACACACTGCCGATCGAGGCCAGGGTGAAGGCGGCCATCCCCCAGAGGAGCACCGGCCGACGACCGTACCGGTCCGACAGCGGGCCCCACACCAGCTGGGACATCCCAAACGCCAGCAGCAGGGCCGTCAGGGTGAGCTGGGCCTGATGCATGGAGGCGCCAAAGCCGGTGGTCAGGGCGGGAAGGGCGGGCAGGTAGAGGTCGGTGGCGATGGGCTGGATGCCCAGCAGCAGCGCCAGCGCGATCACGATGGTGCCCGGACTCATGGGGGAGGCGCGTTCAACGGTCATTCAGGCAAGGTTAACAGATGGGCTGGGGCACAATCGGGGAAAGCATCCGACAGGAGACCGAATTGACACGAAGCGTCTTTAGCCGCATTGCCAACCGCGAACTGCCTGCGGCCATCGTTTATGAAGACGACACCATTTTTGCCTTCATGGATGCCGGTCAGTGCAACCCCGGTCATGTGCTGGTGGCGCCCAAAGAGCAGGTCGAAACGCTGATGGAGCTTGATGATGCGGTGGTTGCCCAGCTGTTCACCGTCGCGGCCCGGGTGGCCCGTGCGGTCCAGGCCGCTTTCGAGCCCGAAGGCATGACGCTCTTGCAGACCAACAAACCTGCCGGTTGGCAGACCGTGCCTCATGTGCATGTGCACGTGCTGCCGCGGTATGCCGATGATGGGGTCGGGCTGGTGTGGCCCCGCAAGGATCCCTCTCTGGAGACCCTGCAGGCCTACGCGGCCCGTATCCAGCTCTGACGGATCGAAGACGCCGTCATCGGCCGCGCAAAAACAGGGTGTCCAGTTCCTTGAGGGTCAGCTGTCGCCAGGTGGGTCGACCGTGGTTGCACTGGTCGCTGCGCTCGGTGGCTTCCATCTGCCGCAGGAGGGCATTCATTTCATCGAGGGTGAGGCGGCGGTTCGCCCGCACCGCGCCATGGCAGGCCATGGTGGCGAGCAATTCGTTGCGTGCTCTATGGATCACGGTGGCCGCATCGTGCTGAGCCAGTTCGGCCAACACGCTGCGAGCGAGTTCCACGGCGTTGCCCTGAACGAGAGAGGCGGGAACCGCCCGGACCGCCAGGGTCTGCATGGCCATGGGAGTCACATCCAGGCCCAGCCGGGAGAGGGTGGACAAGTGGGTTTCGACCGCTGCCATTTCCGTGGGGGTGGCCGCAAAGGTCGCAGGTATCAGCAGTGGTTGGCCGGCCAGTGGCTGGTCGCCAGCCGTGTCCATCTGCCGCTTCAGACGCTCGTAGACGATGCGCTCATGGGCAGCATGCATGTCCACCAGCACCAGGCCATGAGCGTTTTCAGCGAGTACATAGATGCCATGGAGTTGAGCGATGGCACGGCCCAGGGGCCATTCGGCAGACGGGGTGGGATCGGGTGGTACGCTGGGCCTGTCTGTGGCGGTCGACCACAGGGCAGACACGTCTCGTACCACATGCCCAGCGGGCGCTGATACATCCAGCCCCATCTGCTGGGATGGCCGGCCCCACAGGGTGGACGAGTCAGGCTGCGGTGTGGCCACCGGCTGCGGGTTAGCCGGGGCAACCATAGGCACCTGAGAGCGCGGAACGGCCAGTGCGTTTTCGATGGCCCGCCTGACGGCCTGATGGACTTCCCGGCTGTCGCGGAACCGCACCTCGATCTTGGTGGGGTGCACGTTCACGTCCACCCGCGTCGGGTCGATTTCGACAAACAGCGCGTAGACCGGCTGTCGTTGTCCATGCAGCACATCTTCGTAAGCGCTGCGTGCCGCATGGGTGATGACCTTGTCACGCACAAAACGGCCATTCACATAAGCGAATTGGCGGTCGGCACGGGACCGGGCCGCATCAGGCAGGCCGACATGTCCCCAGACTCGCAGGCCTGCACCCTCCCATTGCACCGCCATCCCTTCCTTCAGGAAGTCGTCACCGAGCACATCGGCCAGCCTTTGCCACATGGCCAGGGTGGCATCGGTTTGCGTGGTGTTTTGCGCCCGCCATTGCTCCGAAAGACGGCCGTCGTGCCAGACGGAAAATCCGACATCGGGTCGGGCCAGCGCGTGCCGGCGAACGGCTTCCAGGCAATGTGCCAGTTCTGTGGCGTCGGTCTTGAGGAACTTGCGGCGTGCCGGGGTGGCATAGAAGAGTTCCCGCACTTCCACCGTCGTGCCCTGGGTTCGAGCGGCAGGTGTGATTTCACCGGTTCGGCCTTGAAGCAGCCAGGCGTGAGCGTCCGTCGCATCCCTGCAGCGAGACAACAGGCTGACATCCGCAATCGAATGAATGGCCGCCAGGGCTTCGCCACGGAAGCCCATGGTGTCGACGGACTCGAGTTCGGCGAGATTGCGTATCTTGCTGGTGGCATGGCGCCGCAGTGCCGTTGCCAGTTCGTCACGCGGAATGCCGTAGCCATCGTCTTCGACGGCGATCAGGCGAACGCCACCGGCCTGAAGCCGCACGGTGATCTGGGTGGCACCTGCGTCGAGGGCGTTGTCAACCAGTTCGCGCACCACCGAAGCCGGGCGTTCGACCACTTCGCCAGCGGCGATCTGGCTGATCAGTTCATCCGGCAGTTCCTGGATGGGGCGGCGTGGTTGCAGGTGGGGGCGGGACGGGCTGGTGTGGTTCACCAGACAATTGTAGGAGGTGGGTTGTTCAGCGTGCGTGCTCCAGGATGACTGGCACCCCTTGCTGTCGCAGATGGGTGTAAACCCCAGTGGAATGAATTAATAAGCAAACATATTATCTAGTCAGATCATTGCCGGGAATTGTCATTGAACGCTCACATCGAACCAACCCTGCACAGTCGCTGGCCAGCGCAGGCGGGTTCCAGCCGGATTCCTTTCTGGGCCTACACCGACCCCGCTGTTTACCAGCGCGAACTGGATCGGCTGTTTTACGGCCCCCACTGGTGTTACGTGGGCCTCGAAGCCGAAATCCCGAAGCCCGGCGACTTCAAGCTCAGCTGGGTGGGGGAGCGCCAGGTCATCATGGTGCGGGACCGGGTGGCCCCAAAGGATCGCGCCACGGACCCTGGCATTCGCGTGGTGGAGAACCGCTGCGCCCACCGGGGTGTGCGCTTTTGCCAGGAACCGCACGGGCATGCGCGCAGCTTTGTCTGTCCCTACCATCAGTGGACCTACAAACTCAACGGTGACCTGGCTGGCCTGCCGTTCAAGGACGGCGTGAAGGTCGTGACCGAGCAGGGTGACTGCGTCAATGGCGGTATGCCGCCCGACTTCGACCTGAAGCAGAACGGCCTGACCCGACTGCGCGTGGCGGTGTTGCACGGGCTGGTGTTTGCCACTTTCAGCCCGGAGGCCGAACCGCTGCGCGACTACCTGGGGCCGCAGATTCTGCCCTGGCTGGACCGCCTCTTTCAGGGCCCCGACGGTTCTCGCGAGCTCACCCTCCTGGGCTACAACCGCCAGCGCATTCCGGGCAACTGGAAGCTGATGATGGAGAACATCAAGGACCCCTATCACCCGGGCCTGCTCCACACCTGGTTTGTGACCTTCGGTCTGTGGCGTGCCGACCAGAAAAGCCGCATGGTGATGGACGAACACGGTCGTCACGCGGTGATGATCTCCCGCCGCAACGACGGCGGGCAGGGTCCTGCCAAAGGCTCCGGCGTGACCACCGACGTGACCGATGGCGTGAACAGCTTCAAGGCCAACATGACGCTCAACGATCCGCGGTTGCTCGACGTGGTCCCCGAGCCGTGGTGGACGGTGCCCGATCCGAGTCAGCCGGACCAGACGATCACGCCGACGGTCACCATGATCACCCTGTTTCCGAGCCTCATCGTCCAGCAGCAGGTCAACTCACTGTCTACCCGGCACATTCAGCCCCGAGGCAACGGCAGCTTTGACTTCGTCTGGACCCATTTCGGTTTTGCAGACGACACCCCCGAAATGACCCAGCGGCGCCTGCGGCAGGCCAACCTGTTTGGCCCGGCCGGGTTTGTGAGTGCCGACGATGGCGAGGTGATCGAATTCAGCCAGGACGGCTTCGCGCAGTGGAACAGCGACGGCCTGGGCCAGGGCCACACCCTGTGTGAACTGGGTGGCAATGCAGCCGGGGTGGGTGAACCGCCCACGGAGCACATGGTCACCGAAACGCTGATCCGGTCCATGTACGACTACTGGAAAAAGGCGATGGCCCTCTGATATAGCCTGGACTATGACACCACCCCATCCCACCCCGCCTCTGACGGAGACTTCCCTGCAGTCGCTCTGGTTGCACCATCAGGTTGACCGCTTCAACGCTGCCTATGCGGCCGCGCTGGATGAAAAACGCTACGCCGACTGGCTCGGCTTCTTTCTGGCCGATGCCCATTACCGGGTCCAGGCACGCGAGAATTTCGACCGTGGCCTGCCACTGTGCCTGATCCATCTGGAAAGCCAGGGGATGATGAAAGACCGCGTGCACGGCATCACGCAGACCATTTACCACGGGCCCTACCACATGCGACATGTGATCAGCCCGGCCAGGGTGATCGAGCTGGAACGGACCGAGACCGGTGAGGTGCTGCGTGCAGAGGCCAACTACGCTGTCTTTCGCACCAAGCCGGGTGGCGTCAGCGAGGTGTTCAATGTGGGACGCTACCTCGACGAATTCACCTGGCTGGATGGGGCGCTCAAGCTCCGCAGTCGCCACTGCGTCTATGACAGCGAGATGATCCTGAATTCGCTGATCTATCCGGTCTGACGCCAGCGCCTCACACCTGACGGCTGCGTGCCAGTGGCGGATTCTTGGCGAAGTAGGCCACGATGCCTTTCAGGAGGGCATCGGCCATCTCGTTCTGAAAACGCGGGTCTCGGAGTCGGCGTTCCTCATCCGGGTTGCTGATGAAGGCCGTTTCCACCAGCACACTGGGAATATCCGGCGCTCGCAGCACCGCAAAGCCCGCCTGTTCCACGTGGGGTTTGTGCAGGCGGCCCACCCGGCCGATTTCCGACAGCAGCACGTTGGCCAACCGCATGCTGTCGTTGATCTGGGCGGTCGTGCTCATGTCGAGCAGGGTGCGCTGGAGTTCGGTTTCGCGTGCGCGAACGTTGACACCCCCCACCAGGTCGGCGGCGTTTTCCTTGTCCGCCATCCAGCGCGCCGCAGCGCTGGTCGCCCCCCGCTGGCTCAGGGTGTAGACGCTGGCCCCCTGCGGTCGGGGGGTGAAGAAAGCGTCGGCATGAATGCTGACAAACAGGTCGGCTTCCACCCGTCGGGCCTTGTTGACCCTCACGTGCAGCGGGACGAAATAGTCGCCATCTCGGGTCAGAAACGCCCGCATCGTGTGTCCGTTGACCTGGGTGCGGTTGATGCGGTCACGCAGCTTGCGTGCGATGGCCAGCACCACGTCCTTTTCCCGGGTACCGCCCGGGCCCATCGCTCCCGGGTCTTCGCCGCCATGCCCGGCATCCAGCGCCACCACGATGAGCCGGTCCACACGACCGCCGGTGGTCGGGCCTCCGGGGCGCTGCTTGGCGGCAAACGCCGCGCGGTCGGGGGGCGGGGGCGTGGGTGGCGTGCCCGGTGCGGTGGCCGCCGTGACCGAAGGGGATGGCGGTCGCGGTTCAACCGGGCGCGGCGTGTGGGTGGGTGATTCAGGCAACTGGGCGATCAGCTCACCCAGCGGATCTGCCGCATCGGGCACCACCTTGGCCTGATCGAGCTCGCGCAGGCGCTGCGAAATCAGTTCTTCGAGCGGGTCGCGTGCCTCGGTGGGATAGAGGTCCATCACCAGCCGGTGCTGGTAAGCTGCCACAGGCGTGAGCTGAAACACCTGCGGGGTGATAGGACGCTTGAGGTCGATAACGATCCGCACCACACCGGGCGCGTTCTGGCCCACACGGACCCCGGCCACATTCGGGTCGTCCGCGCTCACATGGCCCACCAGATCGCGGAGCGCGGGCACCAGCTCGATGCCTTCGATGTCCAATGCGAGGCGGGGCGGATCGGCCACAAAGAAGGGGGTGGCCTGAAGGGCGGTATCCGACTCGATGGTGATCCGGGTGTAGTCCTTGGCTGGCCACATCCGGACCGCCACAATGGCCGCACCCCGAGCCAGTTCGTGAGGACCCAGCGTCAGCAACAGGACGCTGGCCGGGCCCAGCAAATGCACAGCGGTCCGCCTTTTCATGCGTCTAGCGAATGCAGCAGGGCCAGTCCTACCGGGCTGAGGGCGCGACAGTGAAACAGGCGTTGATCATCGTCCATGGCGTCGATCGTGACATCCAGATCGGGTGGGGGCAGGCAATCCGCGGCTTTTTCGGGCCACTCGACCAGCTTGAGACCCGGTTGCGCGAAAAGTTCGCGAAAGCCGGCATCTTCCCATTCCCGGGGGTCGTTGAAGCGGTAAAAATCGAAGTGGCTGACCTGCAGACCCCGCGGAAACAACGGGCCGGGAGGCACGTCGTGCGGTTCGACGATGGCGTAGGTCGGGCTCTTGATGCGACCCTGCACACCCAGGGCACGCAGGAGGTGGCGCACCAGGGTGGTCTTACCGGCCCCCAGGTCGCCATGCAGCCAGATCAAGGCGTTGCCGATTTCGAGGGTGCCGGCCAGTCGACCTGCCATCTGCATGGTGGCCGTTTCATCCGCACAGGGGATGCGGGTTTCCTTCAAGGCAGTCGATGGGGGCATTCCGTTCCTACAATCCTCACATTCATGATAGACGCCGTTCGATTTGTCACGCAGATCCGTTCCTGGGGCCGCGATCTCGGATTCTCCCAGATCGGTGTGGCGGGCATCGACCTGACCTCGGCCGAACCGGGTCTCCTGCGCTGGCTGGAGGCGGGCTTTCATGGCGAGATGCATTACATGGCCTCTCACGGCCTCAAGCGGGCCCGGCCGGCCGAACTGGTGCCCGGGACGGTGAGCGTGATCACGGCCCGCATGGATTACCTGCCTGCCGGCACGCCCGATGGCTGGCAGGCGGTGGAGTGGGCCCGGTTCGGTCGACCGGATGAAGGGGTGGTGTCGCTGTACGCCCGTGGGCGGGACTACCACAAGGTGCTGCGGCAGCGGCTTCAGAAGCTGGCCGACCGGATGCAGCAGGCGCTCGATGCCACCGGCACCCCGGATGCATTCCACTACCGTGTGTTCACCGATTCAGCCCCCGTGCTGGAGGTGGAGCTGGCCACGCGCAGCGGCCAGGGCTGGCGGGGCAAGCACACCCTCACCCTGGACCGGCAGGGCGGCTCGATGTTCTTTCTGGGCGAGGTGTTCGTGAACCTGGCGTTGCCGCCCACGGCACCGGTCAGCGACCATTGCGGTCAGTGTGAGGCCTGTATCACCGCCTGTCCCACGGGAGCCATCGTCGCGCCTTACCGGCTGGACGCCCGGCGTTGCATTTCCTACCTCACGATCGAACACGCCGGCCCGATTCCCGAAGCTCTGCGCCCTTTGATCGGCAATCGCATTTATGGTTGTGACGATTGCCAGCTGGCGTGCCCCTGGAACAAATTTGCCCAGCGCAGCGCGTTGCCCGATTTCGATGACCGCGACACTGGGTCATCACCGCGCCTGATCGAGCTGTTCCGCTGGAGTGAGGCCGAGTTTCTCCGCCATACCGAAGGCACGGCGATTCGCCGCATTGGCCATGAGCGCTGGCTGCGCAACCTGGCGGTGGCCATGGGCAACGCCCTGGCGGGCGATTGCCGCGAAGAGCAGGCGCACGCGCTGCGCGTTGCCCTGGGCGAGCGACTCGGTCATCCCGCTGAACTGGTGCGCGAGCACGTCGCATGGGCCTTGCGTCAGGCCGGCTAAGATGGTGTCCATGATGTGGCTCACGTCCCTGCAACGCGCCTTGGCCGATCTGGGTCAGGGTGCTTTGCGCTGGTTGTCCAACTGGTGGCGCATCGTGCACCTGGGGGCTGTCATCCTGGTGATGGCCATGTCGCCCTCGAGTTACCGACGCGAGCGCTGGCCCGCTCTCGCCAGCCATCTGTATCTGGCCACGGCACCGGTGCTGCTGTGGTTCGCGGTATTGTCGGCTTTGCTGGGTCTGGTGCTGATCCGCATCGTGGTGGTCACGGCGCTCAGCTACGGGCTGTCGCAGTATGCAGTCGACATGGTCGTCCGGGTGCTGGTGCTCGAGCTCATTCCGCTGGCAGCCGCCCTCTTTGTGGCGCTGCGCATCACCATTCCGCAGGGGGCCGAACTCATGCGCTGGCGACAGCAGGGGCGTTTTGCCGAGTGGCAGCAGCAAGGCCGAGACGTGATGCACTGGCTGGTGCTGCCTCGCGCCCTGGCTGGCATGTTCTCGGTGATCATGCTGGCATCGGTCAGCTGTCTGGTGGCGCTGGTGCTGGCCTATCTCAACATTTACGGCTTCAACCCCTGGGGCATGGCCAGTTACACCCGCATCGTGGGGCAGGTCTTCAACCCCGTCGTCACCCTCATCTTCGCTTTCAAGACCCTGTTCTTCGCGCTCACGGTGGCCTTGATCCCGCTGGCTTCCAGCCTGTACGATGAGCACAGACCCGACCAGGTGACCAGCCCCGAACTGCAGATGCTGGTGCGCATGTTTCTGTCGCTGCTCGTGATCGAGCTGGTGTCGCTCATGGGCAACTACTACTGAACACATGAAACACGACGCCGCCGCCGACCAGACCATCAGCCAGGCCCGCGTGTCGAACGTCGAGTTCAAGGCGGCCTTGCTGTTGCTCCTCATGATCGCCATGATCGTGGCCTCTGGCACTTACCTGCTCTACGCCCGAGGGGTGTTTGAGCCGACGCAGCAACTGGTGCTCATCGCCGACGACTCTGAAGGCGTGACGGTGGGCATGGATATGACGTTTTCCGGTTTCCCCATCGGACGCGTCCGCCGCATCGAACTCGGCCAGGACGGCAGCGCCCGCATCATCGTGGATGTGCCCCGGAAAGATGCCCACTGGCTGCGCGAATCCAGCGTGTTCACCATGGAGCGCAGCCTGGTGGGCGCCACCCGCATCCGGGCATTCACCGGTGTGTTCGATGTGCCGCCGCTGGCCGACGGCGCCGAGCGTCAGGTTCTCAAAGGGGATGCCATGGCCGAGATTCCCCGGCTCGTGAGCTCGGTGCGCGATCTGCTTGACAACCTGAACCGCATGACGGCCGAGCAGTCCCCGCTCAATGCCAGCCTGCAGCAGGTGCTCATCGCGACCGAAACCCTGAATGGCCCGGGGGGGGCCCTGGGTTTGCTCACCGGTAACGAAGCCGATAAACGCCGCGTCTTGCTCGTGTTCGACGAGTCGCGGGCGCTGTTGAACCGGCTGGAAGCGGTGGCCGGACGCACCGAAACGATCATCGGCAACGCCGACCAGCGGGTCTTTGGTGAGAGCGGCCTGATGACCGATGCTCAAGCCACGGTGCGCGAAGTTCAGGGTCTCCTGTCCGACGCGCGGCAGACCTTGCAAAAGGTGGATGCCGTTCTGCTGGAGGCTCAAGGGATCGCCGAGAACACCCGAACGGCCACCGTCGATCTGGATGTGCTGCGTGCCGAGGTCGAAGCCAGCCTGCGCAAGGTGGAGGGTCTGGTGAACGACATCAACCGTCGCTGGCCGTTCGCTCGCGATGCGGAGGTCAGGCTGCCATGATCCGATGGACCCTTTTCGCGGCCGCTCTTGCCCTGACGGCCTGTGCCAGCAAGCCCCCCGTTCCCGACTGGCAACTGAATGCGCGCAGCGCCGTGGAGCGGGCCACCCAGGCCGATCTGGAAGGCCACCACCGGGTGGCACAGGTCGAATGGCGCCGCGCCTTTGAAGAAACCCGCCGCACCGCAGACCCCGCCCGCTGGGCCCGTGTGGTGCTGGTCCAGTGTGCGGTTCAGCAAGCCATGCTGCAACTCACGGCCTGCGAAGCCTTCCTTCCCTGGGCGGGTGAATCCACCGAGGCCGATCGGGCCTATGCCAGGTACCTCGAGGGTCAGCCGCTGGCGGAGGATCTGTCAAGGCTGGCGGAGGTGCATCGACCGGTAGCCCGGCAGATGCTGGGTCCTTCACCCTTGCCGCCATCGCCGCTGCTGCTTGCGATCGCAGACCCGCTGTCTCGTCTGGTGGCCGCCAGCAGCCTCCTGCGTGCCAGGCAACTGGATCATGCGGGCATTGCCGTCGCGGTGGACACCGCCTCGTCGATGGGCTGGCGCCAGCCCCTGCTCGCCTGGCTCCTGTTGCAGGCAGAAACCGCGCAGGCGGCCGGGGACCGGAAGCTTGCGGATCAGGCCCGGCGGCGCATCGAATGGCTCAGCGAAGCGGCAGCAGCACGCCCAGCGCAAAAGGCAGACTGACCACCCCCAGCGCCGTGGACAGCGTGACCAGACCTGCCACATACGGGCCGTCATAGCCCATTCGTGCGGCCAGCACGTAGCAACTGGAAGCGGTGGGTACCGCCGAAAACATCAGCAACACGAGCGTCTGCGTCGGATCCAGACGCCACAACATGGCAACCCCCAGTGCTGCCACCGGCAGCAACAGGTGCTTGATGCCGAGCACCGCCACGGCGAGCGATTGGGCCTGTGCCATGCGTCCCAGCTGCATGCCGGCGCCGGCGGCCATCAGCCCGAGTGCCAGAGACGCCATGCCGATCCGGTTGACGGTCGGTTCCATCCACGCCGGTATCGAAAAACCCGCCACGTTGAAAGCCAGCCCGCTGACCGTGGCAATGATGAGGGGGTTGCGGACGAGTTCACCCAACAAGCCTTTCTGTCCATGGCGGGCCATCGGAAACACGGCGCCCACGTTGAACAAGGGCACGCACACCCCGATCAGGATGGCCACCAGCGGCATACCCTGGGGGCCCGCCACCCGGTCGACCAGTGCCAGCACAATGAAGGAGTTGAATCGGAAGCCGATCTGCGCACTGGCGGCATGGAGTCGGGTATCCATCCGGGACCCCAGCCATGGCCATCGGGGCAGGGAGTAGGCGAGTGCGATGCCAATGAGTCCCAGGGTCAGGCCAGCGACCATCATGTGGGTGGTGGTCTGCCATTCGAGCGGCGTGCGGACGATCGAATGGAACAGCAGCACCGGGAACAGGAAAAAATAGACCAGGCTTTCCAGCGGCTCCCAGATCCGGCGGTTCAAGGCGGTGAACCGGCACAGCAGATAGCCGCACAGGATCAGTGAAAAATCCGGGAAAAGCAGTTGGGCAAAGTTCACCCGTTCAGCATATCAAAGGCAGCGGAACCATTTCGTCCAAACCGTGCCAAAATCGTGCGCCTGTTGTTTAGGCCTGCACGGTTTTTTGTGGTTCAGGGCTTTTTATTTTGCGGAAATATCATTATGAAAACCAAATTCCATCTCGCTAAAAGGATGCCGTCTCGTTACGCTTCGGGCGCCTCGGGTCAGGGATCGGCCCTGGCCGTAGCCCTCATCGATGAGCGCTATCTCGGATGGCTGGCCAACCAGCAGACCCCCCGGCTGGTAGGGTCGCTCCAGCGCTCGGCCATGCTGTCGGTGTTTTCCGGACTGGGGCGTCTGTGTGGGGCAGAAGGCATGCTCACACGCGCTTATGTGTTCACCGACCGCCAGCCGGCTGAATTGCTGGATGACGTGGTGTTGCGCATGGTGCCTCCGCATTCGGCCGATGGCGGACTGGGTCTGGTCAGGTCACTGGGGCTTGAGCTCACGCAACTGGCTTCCCGAGGTGGTTGCCAGATCGTGCTGGTGGCCAGCGACGACGAGCGACTCATTCCCTATATTGACGAGGCCCAGTGGCGTGGCCTCAAAGTGGTGCTGGTGGCCGACGAGTCGTCCCAGGATTTTGGCAAGCTGATGGGCGAAGACCCGAGCTGGGCCCGTCTGCTCATGCAGGCCGACCGTCGGGTGTCACTGAACGAAGGCGCGTGGCAAGCCCTCACCACGGCCGGATCGACCTATTTCGCCACCTACGTTCCCGAAGTCGAGCGACCGGGAGAACCGAATGCCGAGACCGAGGGATACCACGATGCGCAGCCCAACGAGGAATGGCGCGCCCATGTCCAGAAAGTGATCGAGGACTGGTGGCGTGACGAAACCCCGCACGCCAAGCTGGACCTGTTCGAGGAAATGCAGAACAGCCAGGGCGTTCCGCCCGAGACCGACCGTCATCTGCTCTTGCAGGTTCGCCGTGTGCTGGCCCGTACGCTCAGCTTCCCCGAGAAAAAGGCCATGCGTGAGATGATCCGTGCGGCCGTTCTCGCGCAGCCTCCGGTGGTCGATGAGCCGGTCGATTCCTGACGATCACGTTGCTGCCGATCCCGACTCGTCACAGGTGCTGGGTCGGGAACTGGCGGCATGGTTTGCCACTCCCCCAGGGCAATATCTGCTGGAGTGGGAGCAGGCCCGTTTTGACGAGGCGGTGGTAGACCGGTTCGGCTTCAATGCCTTGCAACTTGGACTGCCGGAACTCGATGCCTTGCGCGCCAATCGCATGCCGCACCGCTGGCTGGCTGTTCCCGAGGATCTCGTCATCTCGAAGGACGCGGCTCGTGTGGCACTCATCAGCCACGCGGCTGCCCTGCCGTTCCCTGAAAAAAGCCTCGACTTGGTGGTGCTGCCTCACACCCTGGAGCTCAGCGCCGATCCGCACGCGGTATTGCGTGAAGCCGAGCGTGTGCTGGTCCCCGAAGGACGGCTGGTGGTTTGCGGACTCAATCCGGTGAGCTTGTGGGGCTTGCGTCAGTACCGATCGCATGCCATGGCTCATCTGGGGCTGGGCGGGACAAGGCTGGCCCGGCGGTTTCTGCCAGAGGCCGGGGAGTTCATCGGCCCCTGGCGGCTGAAGGACTGGCTGAAGTTGCTGAGATTTGATGTCCAGTCCTGCCACTTTGGGTGCTACCGCCCGGCCGTCCGTTCAGACAAATGGTTGCAGCGCTGGCGCTGGATCGATCAGGTCGGGTCCCGATCCTGGCCCATACTGGGTGCCGTCTATTTCCTCGAAGCAGCCAAACGCGTCAAGGGCATGCACCTGCTCGGACCGGCCTGGAAACCTCGCCGCTCTTCGGTGGCGCCGGTCGCGGTCGTGCAGCGCCCGTCCCTGAAAGACAGCGGCCTGCAAAGGAGAGCCATTCGGTGAATCACGTGACCATCTACACCGATGGCGCTTGCAAAGGCAATCCCGGTCCAGGTGGATGGGGGGTGCTGCTGCGGTCGGGTCAGGTTGAAAAGGAGCTTTGGGGCGGTGACCCCGAGACCACCAACAACCGGATGGAGATGCAGGCGGTGATCGAGGCGCTGACCGCACTGAAGCGTCCCTGTCGGGTCACCCTTTACCTGGACAGTGAATACGTGCGCAAGGGCATCACCGAATGGCTGCCCGGCTGGAAGGCCAGAGGCTGGCGCACCGCCAGCCGGCAGCCAGTCAAAAACGCCGACCTCTGGCAACGACTCGATGCACTGGTCCAGACGGCGGGGCACCAGATCGATTGGCGATGGGTGAGGGGGCATTCGGGTGAACCCGGCAATGAGCGGGCCGATGCGCTGGCCAACCGGGGCGTGACTGAGCGACACGGGTGAATCTTTTCCGGTTCTGCCGGGATATGTCCGGCGGGATCGCACCAATCACCGCAAATACTGATAGAGTGAAACGATGGCCCGCGGGGTGACCCTCGCCCAGGGCACCGTGTTCCTTCTTTTTCTGTCTATTGCTCCATGTCCAGAAAAGCCATCGTTTGGATTGTCGCTGCCGTGGGACTGGCGGTCGCTGCGGGTGCAGCATGGTGGCTCCAGAACGCCAGAACGCCTGCCGGCACGAGTCCCCCCACCGCCACACCGGCAGCCTCTGGCCCTCAAGGTGGGCGCCCCCCCGGTGGCGGCCCCGGCATGATGCCCAGCGTGGAGGTGGCGTCCGTCACGGTCACCCGGCTGGTGGATGACGCGCAATCGGTGGGTTCGCTGCGGTCGCGCCAGAGTGTCATGCTCAGGCCCGAGGTCAGCGGGCGCATCGTGCGCATCGGATTTGCCGATGGTGCCCGTGTCCGCCAGGGACAGCTCATGTTTCAGCTCGACGACACCCTTCAGCAGGCTGAGCTGAGCCAGGCACAGGCCCAGCTCTCCATCGCACGGGCCAATCTCCAGCGCAACGAAGAACTGGTCGCGCAGAACTTCGTGGCTCGGCGGGTGCTGGATGAGAGCCGTGCCAGCCTGCAGGTGGCCGAAGCCCAGGTGCAACTGGCCGAGGCCCGGGTGGGGCGCATGCGCATCACGGCCCCTTTCGATGGCAGCGTGGGCATACGCAATGTCAGCCTGGGGGATTTTGTCCGTGACGGGGCCGAACTGGTCAACCTCGAAGACGTCTCCCAACTGTTGGTGGACTTTCGCCTGCCCGAACGTTATCAGGCGCGCGTGGCTTCGGGGCAGAACGTGAGCGTCCAGCTCGACGCGCTGCCCGGTCAGGTCTTCACCGCCCGGATCCAGGCGGTCGACCCCCTTGTGGATGCGAATGGCCGGGCCCTGCTCGTTCGTGCGGTGCTGGCTTCAGCCACCGGCAGTGCACTCAGGCCTGGCCTCTTCGCTCGTGTGAACGTGGTCATGGCCGAACAGGAAGGGGCCCTGATGGTTCCCGAGGAGGCGGTGGTGCCTCAGGGTGGACGGACAGCCGTGTTCGTGATCGACCGGGAGGGTGAAGGCGAGGCCGCCCGTGCGGTGGCCCGCCGTGCCGACGTGACCCTGGGCATCCGCCGTGGTGCCATGGTGCAGGTCATCGATGGCCTGAAAGCCTCCGACACCGTGGTGGTGGCCGGCCAGCAGCGTCTGCAGCGCGATGGCATGCCGGTTCGCGTGATCGACATGAACCGTCCGCCGGGCGGTTCACCAGGCGGTCCGTCGGGAGGGACCCGTCCCCAGGACGCACCGGCCCGGTCGCCAGGTTGACCCGGGAGGCTTTCCAGCATGCAACTGCCCGAAATTGCTGTCAGACGACCCGTGTTTGCCACGGTGCTGTCGCTGCTCATCCTGCTGGTGGGTTGGGTGTCGTTCAACAACCTCACGGTGCGCGAATACCCCAAGATCGACGAGCCGAACGTCACGGTGACCACGCGGTTTGCGGGTGCATCGAGCGAAGTGGTCGAGGCCCAGGTCACCAAGCCGCTGGAAGACTCTCTCGCCGGTATCGAGGGCGTTGACGTCATCACCTCCATCAGCCGGCAGGAGCAAAGCCAGATCACCGTTCGTTTCAAGCTGGAACGCGATCCCGACGCCGCTGCCGCCGAAGTGCGCGACAAGGTGGCGCGGGTCCGTGGGCGATTGCCGCAGACCATCGACGAGCCCGTTGTGGCCAAGGTGGAGGCCGATGCCTTTCCCGTCATCTGGCTGGCCCTGAGCTCCGACATCCACGATGCGTTGCAACTGTCTGACATGGCCAACCGGATTGCCAAACCGGTGCTCCAGACCGCAACCGGTGTGGCTGATGTGCGGGTTTTCGGGGAACGCAAGTATTCGATGCGGCTCTGGCTCGATCCCGACCGACTCGCTGCCTACCGCTTGACGGTGCAGGACGTGGAGGAAGCCCTCAGGCGTTCCAACCTCGAGGTGCCGGCCGGTCGTATCGAAAGCGTGCAGCGAGAATTCAACGTCACGGCCGCCACCGACTTGCAGTCCGTCGAGGAATTCCGCTCGGTCACCATCCGCAACGTCAACGGCATGCCGGTTCGCATCGGTGACGTGGCCCGGGTTGTTCAGGGGCCGCAGGACGAGCGGACCTCGGTCCGGCTCAACGGCCGTGACACCGTCTCGCTCGGGGTGATCCGCCAGGCCACGGCCAACCCGCTGGATCTGTCGGCATCGGTCCGCAGCCTGCTTGACAAGGTGCGGGAAGACCTGCCCGCCGGCGTGAATGTCGACATCGCGAACGACAACTCGGTGTTCATCGATCGCTCCATCAAGGCGGTCTACGTGACGATTGCCGAGGCGGTCGTGCTGGTCACGCTGGTCATTTTTGTGTTCCTTCGCACCGTTCGGGCTTCCATCATTCCCCTGGTCACCATCCCGGTGAGCCTGATTGGCGCCTTTGCCCTGATGCAACTGTTCGGCTTCTCCATCAACACGCTGACGCTGCTGGCACTGGTGCTGGCCATCGGTCTGGTGGTGGACGATGCGATTGTCGTCCTCGAAAACGTGTACCGTCACATCGAAGAGGGCATGGAACCGTTTGCAGCGGCCATCAAGGGATCGAAGGAAATCGCCTTTGCCGTGGTGGCCATGACGTTGACGCTGGCGGCGGTGTATGCACCGCTCGCCTTCACGCCTGGCCGTACCGGTCGTCTGTTTGCCGAATTCGCCCTGGCGCTGGCAGGTGCGGTGCTGGTCTCGGGCTTTGTGGCGCTGACCCTGTCGCCCATGATGTGCGCCAAGTTGCTGAAGCACAACCCCAAGCCGAACCGTTTCGACCGCGGGATGGAAGCGGGATTGGGTGCCCTCACCCGTGGCTACAACTGGCTGCTGGCCGGGGCCCTGAAGGCGCGCTGGCTGGTGATCCTGGTGATGCTCGGTTGTGCCGGTGCGAGCGGGTGGCTGCTGCAGAACACCAAACAGGAACTGGCGCCGATCGAAGACCGGGGCGTCATCCTCACGGTCATCAACGGCCCGGACGGCGCCACCCTCGAATACACCCGGCGTTACGCGCAGGCCATTGAACGGGTGGGGCAGGGCTACCCGGAATTCGATCGGGTCTTCTCCATCGTGGGCAATCCGTCGGTGGCGCAGGGAACGGTGTTTTTCAGGGCCACCCCGTGGGAGGACCGGGATCGCACCACGCAGGACATGGCCCGGGAAATGATGCCACGCATCGCGAGCCTCCCGGGTGTGAGCGCTTTTCCCATCACGCCGCCATCGCTCGGTCAGGGATTCCGCGAGCGCCCCATCAACTACGTGATCGTCACCAACGACAGCTACGAGAACCTGTCGCAGGTGGTGCGCCAGTTCCAGAGCCGTCTGGCCGAGGTGCCCGGTTTCCAGCAGGTCGATACCGACCTACGGCTCAACAAACCGGAAATCCGTCTGGAGGTGGACCGCGAACGCGCCGCCGACATGGGGGTCAGTGTGGATGCCATCGCCCGAACCGTCGAGACCATGCTGGGGGGGCGCATCGTCACCCGTTACAAGCGCGGTGGGGAGCAGTACGACGTGGTGGTGCAGACCGAAAGTGCCCAGCGCAACACACCGGATGACATTGAAAAACTGTTTGTCCGGGGCCGCAACGATGCCATGATTCCACTGGCTTCCCTGGTCACCACCCGCGAGGTGGTTGTGCCGCGGGAGCTCAACCACTTTGCCCAGCGGCGCAGCGCCTCCATCACGGCCAACCTCGGCCCGGAACTGGCGCTCGGCGAAGCGCTCGACATCATGGATGGCATTGCCCGTGACGTCCTGCCGCCCGGTTACACCACCGACCTCAATGGCCAGAGCCGCGAGTTCCGCAATGCTTCGGGCTCCCTGGCGGTGGTGTTCGTGCTGGCGCTCTTCTTCATTTACCTGGTCCTGGCCGCCCAGTTCGAGAGCTTCGTGGACCCATTCGTCATCATGCTGAGTGTGCCGCTGTCCATGCTGGGTGCCTTGCTGGCCCTGAAGTTCACGGGGGGGACCCTCAACGTCTTCAGCCAGATCGGGCTCATCACCCTGGTCGGGTTGATCACCAAGCACGGGATCCTGATTGTGGAGTTCGCCAATCAGCTCCGGCAGCAGGGCATGGATGTCATGGAAGCGGTCAGGCGTTCGGCTGAGTTGCGTCTTCGCCCCATCCTCATGACCACGGGGGCCATGGTGCTGGGTGCGATTCCGCTGGCGCTGGCCACGGGTGCGGGCGCAGAAAGCCGTCAGCAGATCGGATGGGTCATCGTCGGGGGGATGTCACTGGGCACGTTGCTGACGATTTTTGTCGTTCCCACGGTTTACACCCTGCTGGCCCGCAAGGGTGTGCCCGGGGCGAACCAGGCAGCGATTCAGGACATCACTCCTTCGAACATCATCACGTCCACTTCGTCGCCCGGCGCCACATCGGCCTGATGGTGGTGCAAGACGATCAGGCCGTTGGCTTCCACCATGGAGCGCAACACGCCTGATCCCTGGTTCCCGGTGGTTCGAACCTGCAGCTGACCATCGGGCATGGCACTCACCACGCCGCGCTGGTACTCGGTCCGGCCGGGTTTCTTGCGCATGTTTTCAGCGGAGCGGGCCTTGAGCAGCAGCGGTTCACGATAGGTGACACCCATCATTTGCAGCAGGGCAGGGCGAACAAAAGCGAGGAAGGTCACCATCACCGCCACCGGGTTGCCCGGCAGTCCGAACAGCAGCGCGCTTTTGCCATCCTGGTCGATACGTCCCACGGCCATCGGGCGACCTGGGCGCATCGCGATCCGCCAGAAAGCAACGTCACCCAGCTGTTTCATCATGGCCTTGGTGTGATCGGCTTCGCCCATGCTGACGCCGCCGCTGGTGATGATGGCGTCGGCGGTTGCCGCTGCCTGGCGGAAGGCGGCTTCCAGGGAGGCAGGGTCGTCCTTGATGACACCCATGTCCAGTACCTCTACCCCCATCCGGGTCAACAGACCGAAGACGGTATAGCGGTTGCTGTCGTAAACCGCACCCTCTCGCGGGGCCTCGCCCAGCGAGAGGATTTCGTCGCCCGTGGAAAAATACGCCACCCGCAGCCGCCGAAACACGTCCACCGATGGCAAGCCGAGGCTGGCAATGAGCCCCAGCGCCGCAGGGCCCAGCCGGTCACCACGTCGCAGGGCCGGCTGCCCTTGCATCAGGTCTTCGCCGAGCAACCGCCGGTTGTCACCGGTATGCACCACGCCATGCGGGACCGTGATCGCGTCCTCATTCACCTCGACGAATTCCACGGGCACCACCGTGTCCAGGCCCACCGGCATCACAGCCCCGGTCATGATCTTGAGGCACTCACCGGCCCCCACCTTGCCCTGCCAGGCAGCTCCTGCATAAGCGGTGCCCGCGAGTCGAAAGACCGTGGGCCCGGTCGGGTTGAGCGCGTCGCCGCGCAAGGCAAAACCGTCCATGGCCGAGTTGTCGTGCGGCGGGACACTGATCGGCGAGATGACATCGGAGGCCAGCACACGACCAAGGGCATCGAATACGCCAACCGACTCCATGACCTGAACGGGCACAACCAACCGTTCCAGAAAGGCATTGACGGTGTTCGCCGGCAGTGATTTCGGGTCGTAGCCTTGCAGTTCCGCCGCGATCGCGTCGAGCGAATTCGTCATTTTTCCAGTGCCCGAAGTTCTTCGAGGGTGTTCACATTGAAAAAAGCCCCCGGATCATCGCCTGCCTCGTTGAAAGCAACCAGCGCGGTGCGATGCTGGACGGTCCAGGCATCGATCTTGCGCCCCCCCGCCTGGGTATATCGAACCAGGCTGTCGAGGAGATCGGAGCGAATCAGCGTGAAAACCGGTTGTGGACGCACCTGACCATCTTCTTCAGGTGCAAACGCCATCGCGATTTCGGCATCCTCAAGCTGCAGGGCAGCGGCGAGTCGGCTGGCAAGATCGAGCGGAAACAGCGGGCAGTCGCATGGCACGGTCAACAGATAGGGGGTTTCGCAACATTCCAGGCCGATCAGGAATCCGGCCAGCGGGCCCGCAAAATCCTCGATGGTGTCCGACCAGACTGGCACGCCAAACGACTCGTAGGCGGCCAGATTGCGGTTGGCATTGATCATGAAATCGCCCATCAGGCCGCCTTGCTGCATTTGCAGACGCAACAGGGCGTTGAGTGCCAGTGGCGTGCCATTGAAGTTCTGCAGTCCCTTGTCGACGCCGCCCATGCGCGAGCCGCGTCCGCCAGCCAGCACCAGGCCGGTGATCGATCCCGTGTCCACCATCTCAACCTCCGATGTAACTCATTTCGATCCGGCGCCCGCTCTGCTGGCGCTGGTCGGGGGGCAGCATGGCCCGGATTTCCGAATAGCGGTCGGTCCGTCCCTGCCAGATGCTGCCAATGGCCGTGGCCAGGGTTTCGTCGGTGGCACCGCCACGCAGCAGGTCGCGCAGATCGTGGCCCTGGGTCGCAAACAGGCACAGGTAAACCTTGCCCTCGGTCGAGAGCCGGGCCCGGTTGCAGTCCCGGCAGAAGGCCTGCGTGACGCTGCTGATGAAGCCGACCTCGCCCAGCGTCGGGTCATAAGTGCCATCCGTACCCGCATAGCCCCACCGTTCGGCGGTTTCGCCCGGTGCGCTGGCTTCCAGCGGAACGAGCGGGAAAGCCGTCTGGAGGTGTTCCAGCACATCGCGGCTGGGCATCACCTCATTCATGCGCCAGCCGTTGGTGGCTCCCACATCCATGTACTCGATGAACCGCAGCACGATACCCGTGCCCCGGAAATGCCGAGCCATGGGCAGGATCTGGTCTTCATTGGTCCCGCGCTTGACGACCATGTTCACCTTGATGGGACCGAGTCCGGCTTCCTGGGCAGCGGCAATGCCTTCCAGCACATCGGCCACCGGAAAATCCACATCGTTCATCTGTCGGAACACCGCGTCGTCCAGGCCATCGAGGCTCACCGTCACGCGATTCAGCCCGGCTGCCTTCAACGCTTCTGCCTTGCGCTTGAGCAGGCTGCCATTGGTGGTGAGGGTGAGGTCCAGAGGCTGTCCGTCCAGGGTCTGCAGGCTGGCCAGTTGCGCCACCAGGATTTCCAGGTTCTTGCGAAGCAGCGGCTCACCACCGGTCAGTCGGACCTTGCGAACGCCGTGGGCAATGAACAGCCGGGTCAGCCGCGTGATTTCCTCGAAAGTCAGCAGCGCACTGTGTGGCAGGTACTGGTAATCCTTGTCGAAAATTTCCTTCGGCATGCAGTAGCTGCAACGGAAATTGCAGCGGTCGGTCACGCTGATGCGCAGGTCACGCAGGGGCCGGGCGAGCTGGTCGCGCAACTGCCCATCGGGAATGATGGGCTGATCGGGCAAAACGGGGGTCAGCGCCCGAACGCGCTGATCCACCAGAGGGATGACTCTTTCAGACATGGTCAGCAGATTACACCACGCACTCACCCATGGTCGCTCCATGGATCCAAGCCCCTAACGGAGATAGGGCGCCGTGGGCCAATCCGCTCGAGCAGGCTTGGCCCATGGGCAGTTGAAGTCAGGTGGTCAGTGGAAGCAGGGGTACGATCAACAAAGCCACGATGTTGATGATCTTGATCAGCGGGTTGACGGCGGGGCCGGCAGTGTCCTTGTAAGGATCGCCCACCGTGTCGCCGGTCACTGCGGCCTTGTGGGCTTCCGAGCCCTTGCCGCCGTGGTGGCCGTCCTCAATGTACTTTTTCGCGTTGTCCCAGGCACCGCCTCCCGTACACATCGAGATGGCCACGAACAGGCCCGTGACAATGGTGCCCATCAGCATTCCGCCGAGTGCTTTGGGGCCGAGGAGCACGCCCACCAGAATCGGCACCACCACAGGCAACAGGCTGGGAATCATCATTTCCTTGATGGCAGCCGAAGTCAGCATGTCCACCGCCTTGCCGTATTCGGGTTTCGCGGTGCCTTCCATGATGCCTGGTATCTCGCGGAACTGGCGGCGCACCTCTTCCACGACCGAACCGGCTGCACGGCCAACCGCTTCCATGGCCATGGCGCCAAACAGGTAAGGAATCAACCCCCCGATGAACAGCCCGATGATCACCATCGGGTCGCTCAGGTCGAAGCTGACCTGGTGGCCGTAGGTTTCCAGCTTGTGGGTGTAGTCGGCAAACAGCACCAGCGCGGCCAGGCCGGCGGAGCCGATCGCGTAGCCCTTGGTGACCGCCTTGGTGGTGTTCCCCACGGCGTCCAGTGGGTCAGTGACTTCACGCACACTGCTGGGCAATTCGGCCATTTCGGCAATGCCGCCAGCGTTGTCGGTGATGGGGCCATAGGCATCCAGGGCGACCACAATGCCCGCCATGCTCAACATGGCGGTGGCGGCCACCGCCACGCCGTACAGACCAGCCAGTGCGTAACTGGCCATGATGGCCACGCACACAAACAACACGGGCCAGGCGGTGGACTTCATGCTCACACCGATGCCGGCGATGATGTTGGTGGCATGTCCCGTGGTGGACGCTTGCGCCACATGCTGTACCGGCTTGTACTGGGTGCCGGTGTAGTACTCGGTGATCCATACCATGGCAGCAGTCAGGATCAACCCCACCAGTCCGGCTGCCCACAGGCGCAACACACTGCCGCTATCGGCCACTGAGTTGTCGGGCATCAGCCACGCCGTGACTCCGTAGAAAGCCACCGCTGAAATCACCCCGGCCACGATCAGGCCCTTGTACAGGGCCGGCATCACGTTCTTCATGCCGGGGGTGGCCTTCACGAAGAAGCACCCGATGATGGAAGCCAGAATGGACACGCCGCCCAGTGCCAGCGGGTAAAGCACCGCCTGCATAGGAGCCGCCGACACCAGCAAGGCGCCCAGCACCATGGTGGCAATCAGCGTGACCGCATAGGTTTCAAACAGGTCAGCCGCCATGCCCGCGCAATCGCCCACGTTGTCGCCCACGTTGTCGGCAATCACGGCCGGGTTGCGCGGATCGTCCTCGGGAATACCGGCTTCCACTTTGCCCACCAGGTCGGCGCCCACATCCGCCCCCTTGGTGAAGATGCCACCGCCCAGACGGGCAAAAATCGAGATCAGTGAAGAGCCAAAGGCCAGGCCGATCAAGGGGTTGAGCAGTTTGGCCAGGCTCTCATCGGCTCCCAGGTTGCCATCGCCTAACAGGAACCAGAAAAATCCGGTGACGCCCAGCAGGCCCAGTCCCACGACCAGCATGCCAGTGATGGCCCCGCCCCGAAACGCCACATCCAGCGCCGGGCCGATGCCACGCGTGGCTGCCTGGGCCGTACGCACATTGGCCTTGACCGAGATGTTCATGCCAATGAAACCACAGGCCCCGGAAAGCACCGCACCAATCAGAAAGCCCACAGCCGTGGGAATGTCCAGAAACACGCCAATCAGCACGGTGAGCACGACACCCACCATGCCAATGGTTTTGTATTGCCTGGCGAGATAAGCCGCTGCACCGGCTTGAATGGCGCCGGCAATTTCCTGCATGCGGGCATTGCCCGCGTCCTGTGAAAGGATCCAGCTTCGTGACCAGAAGCCGTAAACCACGGCCACCACACCACACACCAACGCAAAAATCAGCGCAGATTGTCCAACCATGTGTCATCTCCTGCTCGTTTTCGACTTGGAGGATGCCAACGCATGCTGAGCCATTGGCGTCCGCTGCGTTGCTTCCTCGCCGCCTTGCAGACACTCCTCATGTCACCGGCAGTAGCGATTGGCCAACGTGCTCAATTTATCTCAACTTCTGCTTTTGTGCATTGTTTTCGTAAAAAAAGCGCCTTCGTACAGGGCATAAGTTGTCGTTGGTCGGTTGTCGGTACATTTCCGTCAGGCTGGCATCAGTAAAATCCGGGTTAATACCCATCATTTCTTCAACCCTTCGAACTTCAGCAACATGTCTCTTGACCACGTGACCCCTGGCAGCAAAGTGCCCGAATCGTTCAATGTCATCATCGAAATCTCGATGAATGGCGACCCGATCAAATACGAAGTGGACAAGGCGTCCGGTTGCATTTTCGTGGACCGTTTCATGAACACGGCCATGCATTACCCCACCAACTATGGTTACGTCCCTCAGACCATTTCGGGCGACGGCGACCCGGTGGATGTCCTGGTCGTGACGCCTGTTCCGCTGCCGCCGGGTGTGGTGGTGCCCTGCCGTGCCCTGGGCATCCTGAAAATGGAAGACGAAGGTGGGGTGGATGGCAAGGTGCTGGCCGTGCCCACCGAGAAAATCCTGCCACTGTACTCGCGCTGGAAGTCCCACACCGACCTCAATCCGATTCGTCTGAAGGCGATTGAGCACTTCTTCGAGCATTACAAGGACCTCGATCCCGGCAAGTGGGTCAAGGTGCTGGGTTGGGACGGCCTGGAAGCTGCGCACCAGGAAATCCTGGATGGCATCGCTGCCTACAACAAGGAACATCAGGCCTAAGCGGCTCTCTGCTCCCGAATCCTCACCCCTTCACGGCACGGCCCTGAAGGGGTTTCTGTTTTCCAGGTGCTCGATGTAACGCTGCACGCCTTCCCCCTCTCGCTGGAGGAATCGGTCCACGGCATCGGCGAAGGCCGGATGGGCCAGCCAGTGGGCGCTTTCGGTGGCAATCGGCAACAGGGCACGTGCCATCTTGTGCTCGCCCTGGGCCCCGCCCTCGAATCTCGATACGCCATGCTCGATGCACCATTGCAAGGGCTGGTAATAGCAAGCCTCGAAATGCAGGCAGTCCACCCGCTGCAGCGCGCCCCAGTAACGTCCGTAGGCGGCAACCGGCTGGGCCGATGCATCACTGAGCGCTACCAGGCTGCAGGCCACGGCCTCTCCGCTGGGCGCATATGCCGTGAACAGCACCCAGTAATCGGGCAGGTCCCGAGCCATGGCCTCGAAGAAGCCGGGCTGCAGGTAAGGCCGATTGCCATGTTCCCAGTAAGTCTGGGCGTAACAGGCGTAGAAAAAGGCCCAGTCGCTGGCCGAAATGTCCTGACCTCGTCTGGCCTTGAACACGATGCCCGCGTCCACCACCTTGCGTCTCTCCTGGCGGATCTTCTTGCGCTTGTCCTGCGACAGGCTGGCCAGAAAATCGTCAAAGTCCAGAAACGGCCGCTCGTCCTCACCCGGGTGCCGGTTCCGCCAGTGAAACTGGACGGTCTGTCTTCGCATCCATTCACGGTTGCGGGCGGCTTCGATGTCCCCGTGGGGGGCAAACAGCACATGCAACGATGACCAGTTCTGCGCCGTGGCCAGCTTGCGCATGGCCTGAATCAGGGCATCTCTGGCCTCCGAGTCAACGGCCAGCAGCCGAGGGCCGGTGACCGGCGTGAAGGGCACAGCCACCAGGCCTTTGGGGTAGTAGGCCAGACCGTGTTCAGCGTAGGCATTCGCCCAGGCCCAGTCAAAAACGTATTCACCATAAGAATGCGCCTTGGCGTAGAGCGGTGCAGCGGCAGACAGTCGCTCGCCCTGCCAGAGCAGCACCCAGGAGGGCGTCCAGCCCGTTTCCGCAACGGCGCTCCCGCTCTGGTGCAGGGCGGCCAGGTACTCGTGACGCATGAACGGCCCAGAGGCTCCCCCGCCAGTCTGGGAGGCCAGCAGGGCATTCCACGCTTCAGGTGCCACGTCATCGGGGTGGGCGACCACCTGGGTGACATAATGACCTTCCACGCAATCGCCCGTCCCATTCATGTCATTCAAGCTCTGCATCGCGCAGCTCAATTTTGTGGTGGGTGATCTGGCCGGCAATGCCCGCAAGATCATCGAATCGGCCCGCCAGGCCCATGCCGAAGGCGCACAACTGCTGCTCACCCCCGAACTGGCCATCTGCGGGTATGCCGCGGAAGACCTGTTCCTGAGGCCGGCATTTGTAGCGGCCTGTGATGATGCCGTGAAAACGGTGGCCCGTGAAACCGCAGGGTTGAAAGGTCTGACGCTGGTGGTGGGGCAGCCGATTGCCTTGTCATCGTCAGACCCTGGCAGCCGCAGCGTGGGGCGAGCCCCTTGTCTGAATGCGGCCACTGTCTGGCGTGAAGGGCAGTGCATCCACACCTATGCCAAGCGCGAATTGCCCAATTACCAGGTTTTCGACGAACGCCGTTACTTTGTCGCAGGTCAGCAGCCGGGGGTGTTTGATGTCATCGATGCGCAGGGGCACCCGGTGCGCATCGGTTTGCTCATCTGCGAAGACGCCTGGCATGACATACCAGCCACCGAAGCGAAAGCCGCCGGTGCCCAACTCCTGGCGGTGATCAACGCCTCCCCGTTTCATGTGGGCAAGGGCGGTGAACGGGAGGCGGCGATGCGGGCGCGCGTGCAGGCCACGGGCCTGCCGCTGGTGTACGCTCATCTCGTGGGCGGTCAGGACGAAATCGTGTTTGAAGGTCGCAGTTTTGCGCTCTGTGCCGATGGCCATGTGGCTGCCCGTGCACCGTCCTTTGTCGAGAGCCCGTTTGTTGTCGATATCCTGGACGAAAACAATCTCCTGAGGCCCGCAGGCCCCATTGATGCCGAACGGTCCGCTGAAGCCGACTTGTGGGATGCGCTGGTCATGGGCGTTCGGGATTATGTGGGCAAGAACGGTTTTCCCGGGGCCATCATCGGCTTGTCGGGTGGCATCGATTCCGCGCTGGTGCTGGCCATCGCCGTCGATGCGCTGGGTCGCGACCGTGTGCGTGCCGTCATGATGCCTTCGCCTTACACGGCCGACATTTCCTGGATCGACGCCCGTGACATGGCGTCCCGCCTCGGCGTCCGGTACGACGAAATATCGATCCAGCCGGCTTTCGATGTCTACCTCGACTCCATGGAAAGCCTGTTCGAAGGCCGTGCCATCGACACCACCGAAGAAAACATCCAGGCCCGCATCCGGGGCACCATGCTGATGGCGCTGTCCAACAAGCTGGGCAGCATCGTCCTGACCACGGGCAACAAGAGCGAGATGGCCACGGGCTATTGCACCCTGTACGGTGACATGGCAGGGGGTTTTGCAGTCATCAAGGACGTGGCCAAGACGCTGGTGTTCCGCCTGGCCTGGTGGCGCAACGCGAACGATCCGTATGGCCATGGCCTGGATCCGATTCCCGAGCGCATCATCACGCGGCCACCCAGTGCCGAGCTGCGCCCGGACCAGAAAGACCAGGACAGTCTGCCGCCTTATGAGGTGCTTGATGCGATCGTTGAGCGCTACATGGAAAACGACCAGAGCCCGGACGACATCATCGCGGCCGGCTACCCGCGTGAGGCGGTCGATCAGGTGATCCGCCTCATCCGCATCAACGAGTACAAGCGTCGGCAGGCCCCGGTCGGTATTCGGGTTACCCACCGCAGCTTTGGCAAGGATTGGCGTTATCCCAATACCAATCGCTACCGGGGGTAATGGCCTGGGCGTGCTAAAGTCATCTGTCTGAGATCTTCACCGGAGTCCTGTGCATGAAGCAAATCACCGCCGTCATCAAACCGTTCAAACTCGAAGAGGTGCGTGAAGCCCTGGCCGAGCAGGGGGTGACCGGACTGACCGTGACCGAGGTCAAGGGCTTCGGGCGTCAGAAGGGCCACACCGAACTGTATCGGGGTGCCGAATACGTGGTGGATTTTCTGCCCAAGGTTCGGATTGACGTGGTGGTCAAAACCGAAGACGTCGATCGGTGTGTCGACGCCATCATCCGCGCGGCTCGCACCGGCAAGATCGGTGACGGCAAGATTTTCGTCACGCCGGTGGAGCGTGTCATCCGCATCCGCACGGGCGAGCAGGACGAAACAGCAATCTGATCAGATCTGTCCGAGCTGGTCAGGGGCGGTGAACCCGGCTGCCTCCACCAGCTGCGGCAAAAGCGTGTCGGCGTCCCCGGAGGTCTGAAGCAGATCCATCTGCCATGGCCCCATGAAGCCGGCTCCAACCGACTGCTTGAGGAACGTCAGCAGCGTGTCGTAATAACCGCCCACGTTCAGCACGCCGATGGGTTTGTCGTGGTAACCCAACTGCCGCCAGGTCCATACCTCGAAGAGTTCTTCGAATGTACCGATGCCACCGGGCAGGGCCAGAAAGGCATCGGCCCGTTCGGCCATCATCTGCTTGCGCTGGTGCATGGACTGCACCACGTGCAGTTCGGTGCAGTCGCGTTTGGCAAACTCCTTGATCACGAGGCTTTCGGGGATGACCCCGACCACAGTGCCCCCGGCCGCCAAGGTGGCGTCGGCCACCACGCCCATCAGGCCGTTGTTGCCACCCCCATAGACGAGTTGCCCGTTGCGTCGGCCGATCCAGGTGCCCACCTGATTGGCGGCATCCACATAACATTGTTCGTCGCCAGGGCGAGAGCCGCAATACACACAGAGAGAAAAAGGGGGTTGACGTAGGTTCGGCAGCATGCCGGCATTGTGGCATGCCATGACGACACTTCCGGGCGTCACTTTCGGGCGGGTTTCGCGGGTTCGCTGCTGATCAACCGAGTGCCCGACCAGGCGTCATGCCAGAACTGCTTCTGCGGATGGAATCGCGCCAGGATGGCCCAGATGGGCACCCAGCCCAGCAGCAAGACCGATATATCGAGTGCCGAGAGGTCCAGGGCATAGCCAGCGGCCAGTGGCGGAAGGAACCAGCACCAGCTCAGCACATACCGCAGCAGGGCGCGCCACTGACTGACAGGCTGGCCATGGCGATCCACCACCCGGATGTGCCAGGTTTTCATGGCCAGTGTCTGCCCTTTGTGCCAGAACCAGGTGAAGTAAATGCCGAACACCAGGAACAGGAAGGCCTGCAGTTCATGGCGGTTGTCCAGGGCATGGCGGGTCTGTGTGAGGGCGCTGAACAGGTAGCCCGCGATGAAGACCACCCCGAACATGAGCATCCCTTCGTACAGCCAGCAGGCCATGCGCCTGGGCAGGGACGGGGCCATCCATTCGGCGGTGACGGGCAGTTCGGGGAGGGGGGCAGGTGAGCTCATGGGTGACGGGGTCATGCGGTCCGCATTGTCGCATTCCTGCCGCATCCACCGCCATTCAGACAAAAAATGGCCTTTCAAAAAGAGGTGGTGCCTGTCTTTGGTGCGATAATTCACGTTTACCAAAAAGTCACAGGCAAACGGGTCAAGGTTGCGCGGCATGTCCGCCATGGCTTTGGCCTCAAGTTCCAAGGCGGCTCCACAAGGGCTGGACTGAGGGGCACCCAAGGTTTTTCGTCAGAGAAATTCTCGAAAGGTTCATCATGGAAATCAACAAGGCCGAAATGGCCCAAGCTGCGGCCGCTGCCGGCCAACATCCCGCTACCGAAGAACTGATGGGCGCCGAAATCATGGTGCGTGCCCTGCAGGCCGAAGGCGTCCAGTACATCTGGGGCTATCCGGGTGGTGCGGTCCTCTACATCTACGACGCCCTCTACAAGCAGGAAACCATCCAGCACGTGCTGGTCCGTCATGAGCAGGCCGCCGTGCATGCCGCCGACGGCTACGCGCGGGCCACTGGTGAGGTGGGTGTGGCGCTGGTCACCTCCGGCCCCGGTCTGACCAACGCGGTCACGGGCATCGCCACAGCCTACATGGACAGCATTCCCATGGTGATCATCTCGGGTCAGGTGCCCACGGCCGCCATCGGCCTCGACGCCTTCCAGGAGTGCGACACCGTCGGCATCACGCGCCCCATCGTCAAGCACAACTTCCTGGTCAAGGACGTGCGAGACCTGGCCGAGACCATGAAGAAGGCTTTCCACATCGCACGCAGCGGCCGGCCAGGCCCGGTGGTGGTGGACATTCCGAAAGACGTTTCGTTCAAGCGCATTCCCTACACCGGCTACCCTGAGTCGGTGGCCATGCGCTCGTACAACCCGGTTCGCAAGGGTCATGGCGGCCAGATCCGCAAAGCCCTGCAACTGTTGCTGAACGCCAAGCGTCCCTACATCTACACCGGTGGTGGTGTGCTGCTCGGCAATGCCGTGCAGGAACTGCGCACGCTCGTCGACCTGCTCGGCTATCCGGTCACCAACACCCTGATGGGTCTGGGGGCCTACCCGGCCACCGAGCGCAAGTTCCTGGGGATGCTGGGCATGCACGGCACCATCGAGGCCAACAACGCCATGCAGAACTGCGACGTGCTGCTCGCGGTGGGCGCCCGTTTCGATGACCGCGTGATCGGCAATCCCAAGCACTTTGCGCAGAACGAGCGCAAGATCATCCACATCGACATCGACCCCTCCAGCATCTCCAAGCGCGTGAAGGTGGACGTCCCCATCGTGGGCGATGTGAAAGACGTGCTCACCGAACTGATCGCCATGGTCAAGGAAAGCCAGCAGAAGCCCGATGAGCAGGCCCTGGCCCAGTGGTGGCAGACCATCGAAGCCTGGCGCAGCCGCGATTGCCTGAAGTACGATCGTGGCAACACCGAGGTCATCAAGCCCCAGATGGTCATCGAGACCCTGTGGAACATGACCCAGGACGCCGATGCCTACATCACCTCCGATGTGGGTCAGCACCAGATGTGGGCTGCCCAGTACTACAGGTTCAACGAACCCCGCCGCTGGATCAATTCCGGTGGTCTGGGCACGATGGGCGTGGGCATTCCGTATGCCATGGGCATCAAGCTGGCCAAGCCCGACAGCGAGGTGTACTGCGTGACCGGTGAAGGCTCGGTCCAGATGTGCATCCAGGAACTCTCCACCTGCCTGCAGTACAACACCCCCATCAAGGTGATTTCGCTCAACAACCGCTATCTGGGCATGGTGCGCCAGTGGCAGGAGATCGAGTACTCCGGCCGCTACAGCCACAGCTACATGGACGCGCTGCCCAACTTCGTCAAGCTGGCGGAAGCCTATGGCCACGTCGGCATGCTGATCGAGCGACCGCAGGACGTCGAGCCCGCCTTGCGCGAGGCCCGCAAGCTCAAGGACCGCACCGTGTTCATGGACTTCCGCACCGATCCCACCGAGAACGTGTTCCCGATGGTGCAGACTGGCAAGGGCATCACGGAAATGCTGCTGGGCTCGGAAGACCTGTAATTCCCTTCATCGCCCGGTTGGTTCTGGCCGCCGGGTACTTCCCTCAGACGAATCTATTTGCAGCCAAGCCTGCGCATTACCGTGCGCAGGGGAGGGCTCAGAAAAGAGGAATCGAACATGAAACACATCATTGCCGTGCTCATCGAAAACGAAGCCGGCGCCCTGTCCCGCGTGGTGGGCCTGTTCTCGGCCCGCGGATACAACATCGAGTCGCTCACCGTGGCCCCCACGGAAGACCCGTCACTGTCGCGCATGACCATCCAGACCACCGGTTCCGACGACGTGATCGAGCAGATCACCAAGCACCTGAATCGCCTCATCGAAGTGGTCAAGGTCGTGGACCTGACCGAAGGTGCTTACACCGAGCGAGAGCTCATGATGGTGAAGGTGCGCGCGGTGGGCAAGGAACGCGAAGAGATGAAGCGCATGGCCGACATCTTCCGTGGTCGCATCATCGACGTCACCGAAAAGAGCTACACGATCGAACTGACGGGCGATCAGGCCAAGAACGACGCCTTCCTCGAAGCCATTGATCGCAGCGCCATCCTGGAAACCGTCCGGACCGGCCCCAGTGGCATTGGTCGCGGCGAGCGCATCCTGCGCGTCTGAACCCCTCACGGCCAGAGCCCGAGGCTTTGGTTACCATAAGCGGTTTTTCAAAATTTCAACCGGAGCAATCTCATGAAAGTGTTTTACGACAAGGACTGTGACCTGAGCCTGATCAAGGGCAAGACCGTCGCCATCATCGGCTACGGCTCGCAGGGCCACGCCCACGCCCAGAACCTGAACGACAGCGGCGTGAAGGTGGTGGTGGGTCTGCGCAAGGGCGGTGCCTCCTGGGACAAGGTCGGCAAGGCCGGCCTGACCGTGATGGAAGTGAATGACGCTGTCAAGGCCGCCGACGTGGTCATGATCCTGTTGCCGGATGAGCAGATCGCCGAGGTCTACAAGAACAACGTGGAACCCAACATCAAGCAAGGCGGCTCGCTGGCTTTTGCCCACGGCTTCAACGTTCATTACAACCAGGTGGTGCCCCGTGCGGACCTGGACGTCTGGATGGTGGCCCCCAAGGCCCCTGGCCACACCGTGCGTTCCACCTACACCCAGGGTGGCGGCGTGCCCCATCTGGTGGCGGTTCACCAGGACAAGTCCGGCAAGGCCCGTGATCTGGCCCTGAGCTACGCCATGGCCAACGGCGGCGGCAAGGCCGGCATCATCGAAACCAACTTCAAGGAAGAGACCGAAACCGACCTGTTTGGCGAGCAGGCCGTGCTGTGCGGTGGTGCCGTCGAGCTGATCAAGATGGGTTACGAAACCCTGGTGGAAGCCGGCTACGCCCCCGAAATGGCCTACTTCGAGTGCCTGCACGAGCTCAAGCTGATCGTGGACCTGATCTACGAAGGCGGCATCGCCAACATGAATTACTCCATCTCCAACAACGCGGAGTTCGGCGAGTACGTGACCGGCCCCGAAGTGATCAACGAAGAGTCGCGCAAGGCCATGCGACACGCACTCAAGCGCATCCAGAACGGCGACTACGCCAAGATGTTCATCCAGGAAGGCCGCCTGAACTACCCGAGCATGACCGCGCGCCGTCGCAACACCGCCGATCACCAGATCGAAGTGGTGGGCGCCCAGCTGCGTGCCATGATGCCCTGGATTGCCAAGAACAAGCTGGTCGACCAGACTCGCAACTGATCGATCGGGGCAACCCCGTTCATTCGGATTGACAGGCCGCCCGATCGGGCGGCCTGTCTGTTTCTGTCCAAGCCAGTTTCGACGGCGGGTGCCTTACACTCCCAATCATGCACGACGGTACCGATCCTCTCCACACACCAAACACGGCACACAGCCGGCGCCACAAGGGCATTTATGTGTTGCCCAACATGATCACCCTGGCGGCTTTGTTCGGTGGTTTTTATGGGGTGGTGATGGCCATGAACGGTCGCTTTGACCTGGCCACGGTCGGCATTTTCGTGGCCATGGTGCTCGACAGCCTGGACGGCCGCGTGGCGCGCATGACGAACACCCAGAGCGCTTTTGGCGAACAGATGGATTCTCTGTCCGACATGGTGTCTTTTGGCGCAGCACCGGCCCTCATTGCCTACGAGTGGGCTTTGAAGGACATTGGCCGCTGGGGCTGGATTGCCGCTTTTGTGTATTGCGCCTGCGCGGCCCTGAGGCTGGCCCGCTTCAACGTGAACACGAGCGTGGTGGACAAGCGCTTTTTCCAGGGGCTGCCATCACCGGCTGCTGCCGCTCTGGTGGCCGGATTCATCTGGCTGACCACCGAGGCGGGCTACCGTGGGGCAGACCTGGTATGGCCCATGTTTGTGGTCATGCTCTATGCAGGGCTGACGATGGTGACCAACGTGCCGTTCTACAGTTTCAAGGACCTCAGCCTGAAAAAGAGCGTGCCCTTCGCGGCCATCGTGCTGATTGCGCTGGGTATCGCGATCATCAACATCCACCCGCCCACCGTGCTGTTTGGCCTGTTTGTGCTGTACGGGCTTTCGGGTTATGTCGTGTACGCCTGGCGCAAGGCCAAGGGCAAACCCACCAGCGTGATCAGCACCAGCACCGACGAGCCCGACGAGCGGGGTCTGCACAACTGAGCGCTGCTGATAGCGTTCAGCCTCCTGGGCTGATGCAAATTGCCTATCGGCCAACCGCCGAGTTTGTGTTACATTGAGATTCATGAATTTTGTCTCTTTCTCCCTGCTACCAGGTGTTGCCAAATCGGGCAGGTGAGTTAGCGCGCATTTTTTGACACCCACGGCCCGTATGCAACCGCAACGGGCCGTTTGTTTTTTCCGATTCCAGGAGCAGCCATGACCGACCAACTGATCATTTTCGACACCACCTTGCGCGACGGCGAGCAGTCCCCCGGGGCTTCCATGACCAAGGACGAAAAGCTGCGCATTGCCCGCCAGCTGGAGCGCCTCAAGGTGGACGTGATCGAGGCCGGTTTTGCGGCCAGCTCCAACGGCGACTTCGAGGCCGTCAAGGCGATTGCCGACCACATCAAGGACTCCACCGTCTGCTCGCTGTCGCGCGCCAACGATCGCGACATTTCACGCTCGGCGGAGGCGCTCAAGGGCGCGAACCGGGCCCGGATCCACACCTTTATCGCGACCAGCCCGCTGCACATGGAAAAGAAGCTGCGCATGACGCCCGAGCAGGTGCTGGAGCAGGCCAAGCAGTCGGTGCGATTTGCTCGCAACCTGATTGAAGACATCGAGTTCAGCGCCGAAGACGGCTACCGTTCCGAGATTGACTTCCTGGCTCGTGTGGTGGAAGCCGTGATCAACGAAGGCGCCACCACCATCAACATCCCGGACACCGTGGGTTATGCCATTCCCGAACTCTACGGCAACTTCATCAAGTCGCTGCGTGAGAAGGTGCCCAACAGCGACAAGGCCATCTGGAGCGTGCACTGTCACAACGACCTGGGCATGGCCGTGGCCAACTCGCTGGCCGGTGTGAAGATTGGTGGCGCCCGTCAGGTGGAATGCACCATCAACGGCCTGGGCGAGCGTGCCGGTAACTGCTCGCTGGAAGAAATCGTCATGGCCGTGAAGACGCGCCGGGATTATTTCGGCCTTGATGTGAACATCGACACTTCCCAGATCGTGCCGGCCAGCCGCATGGTGAGCCAGACCACGGGCTTCGTGGTGCAGCCCAACAAAGCCGTGGTGGGGGCGAATGCCTTTGCACACGCCAGTGGCATCCATCAGGATGGCGTGCTCAAGGCCCGTGACACGTACGAGATCATGCGTGCCGAAGACGTGGGCTGGAGCGCCAACAAGATCGTGCTGGGCAAGTTGAGCGGGCGTAACGCGTTCAAGCAGCGGCTGGAAGAGTTGGGCATCGAGATGGAGTCCGAAAGCGAGATCAACACCGCGTTTGCCAAGTTCAAGGAGCTGGCCGACCGCAAGGCCGAGATTTTTGACGAAGACATCCTGGCCCTGGTGAGTGACGAGAGTGTGACCCCTGAGAAGGAGCAGTACGGCCTGGTCTCGCTGGCGCAGCAGAGCGAAACCGGTGAGCGGCCGCACGCCCGTGTGGTGTTCACCATGGACGGCAAGGAACTCGCGGGCGAGGCCGATGGCAACGGCCCGGTGGATGCTTCGCTCAAAGCCATCGAAACCCACGTGAAAAGCGGGGCCGAGTTGCTGTTGTACTCGGTGAATGCCATCACCACCGGCTCGACCGAGAGCCAGGGTGAGGTGACGGTTCGCCTCCAGCACGGGGGGCGCGTGGTGAACGGTGTCGGGGCCGATCCGGACATCGTGGTGGCGTCGGCCAAGGCCTATCTGAGTGCCTTGAACAAGCTCCACAGCAAGGCCGATCGGGTGGCGGCACAGGGATGAAAGGCCTGACTTGCGGCGCTGACTTAAAAAAGTGTTGCAAGTCAATGAATTGCATTGTTTTTTTGATTTTTCCCTCTTATACTGCCTGACCATGGCTTGTTGAATGAGGGAAATGACATGATCCGAACCCGTCGCCCATCGGTTTCTCGGCTTTTGCTGGCCTGCTCGCTGATGGCTGGCATGCTGGCCTCGTCCCCTGTGGCGGTGGCCAGTACAGCTGCGAAAAAGCCGGTGGCCCAACAGTCGGGTGTGAAGGCTCCCGGGGCTTCGCGCGCCAGCTATCCGGTGAAGGCTGCTGCACCACACCGAACCGGTTCCTCTGCCAACCCGAGCAAGCGTCCGGTGGCTACCAACCAACCTCCTCGCAAACAGGCCCAGGTGCCTCAACGTCAGGTGCGTCCGGTGGCAACGGCCGCAGCAGCCGGTTCGGCGGCCACGGCCGCTGCCGTGGTGTCTGTTGGCGAACGCATGGGGCTGCGCCGTGTGCAGGATCCGCTCAACCTCAATTCGAGCGTGGCGCTGGTCATGGATGCCGAAACCAACGAAATCCTCCTGGGCAAGAACGACACAGCGGTTCTGCCGATTGCCTCGCTGACCAAACTCATGACGGGGGTGCTGATTGCCGACGCCCAGTTGCCCATGGACGAGATGATCACCATCACCAGTGCGGATGTGGATCGCCTCAAGAACAGCGGTTCGCGGCTGGCGGTGGGTTCGCGACTCACGCGCGGCGAGGCGCTGCATCTGGCCATGATGTCCAGCGAAAACCGGGCTGCTCATGCCTTGGCCCGCACTTACCCCGGCGGGGTGGACCATTTCGTTCGGTTGATGAACCAGAAGGCGTCCACCCTGGGCATGTCCGACACCCGGTTTGTCGATCCCACTGGCCTGTCGAGTCTGAATCAGTCGAGTGCACGCGATCTGGCCATTCTCACGGCTGCCTCGCACGAACGTTCCGTGTTGCGCGAGTTGTCCACCTCACCTGGCTACGAGCTGGATGTGGGGCGTCATGTTCTCGCTTATCGCAACAGCAATCGCCTGGTCAAGAGCGACGCCTGGGACATCGGCTTGCAGAAGACCGGTTTCATCCGTGAGGCCGGTCGCTGTGTGGTGATGCAGGTGAACGTGGCCGGTCGTCAGCTGATCATGGTGTTGCTGGATGCCACCAACAACAACGCCCGGCTGGGTGACGCAGAGCGTCTGCGCCGCTGGGTGGAGTCGTCCTTGTCTGGCGCCCAGCCATTGCCCCGCAGCGCTGGTTGAGCCCGACTCACCTCAATCCGGAGCCTGGTAACCCAGTGCGGCACTGATCTGGGCTGCCGTGGCCTGAAGGCGAGGCAACCACTTCTCATCCAGTCGCTCGGCAGGCGCCGAGATCGAAAGACCGGCCACCAGTTTGCCTTGATCGTCATAGATGCCGGCGGCCATGCATCGAACCCCCATTTCGAGTTCTTCGTTGTCTCTGGCAATACCAAGCCGGCGGCACTGGCTGAGTTCGCGTTCCAGGACCGGTAACTGGGTGATGCTGTTGCGTGTGTTTCCCATGAGTCCGGTACGGGCTGAATAGGCCCTCAGACGTTGCGGGTCGTCATCGGCCAGAAACAGCTTGCCCACCGAGGTGAGGTGCAGGGGGGCTCGACCGCCGATGGCGCGCACCACCTGCATGCCGGAGCGCTCGCTGTAAGCCCTTTCCACGTAGATGATCTCGTCACCCTGCCGGACGCTCAGGTTCACGGGTTGCTGGATCAGCTTGTGCAACTCGCGCATGGGCCCGAGAGCCGTGTCGCGCACGCTGAGGCGGGCCTTGACCAGGTTGCCCAGTTCCAGCAGACGCATGCCCAGACGGTAGGCGCCGGGTTCGGGTCGATCGACAAATCGCCCGATGGCCAGGTCATTGAGAATGCGGTGAGCCGTGGACGGGTGGAGGCCGGTGCGTTCGCTGATTTCCTTGAGCGACACCGCTTCCTCACGGGAGGCCAGCACCTCCAGCAAGTGAAACATGCGTTCGATGACCTGAACGCTCGGTTGGCTGGGTAGGGGTTGGGAGGGTCGTGACATGGCAAGATGAATGGTGGCTCATCTTACCTGATGAAATCCGTCCGATGGACCCATTGGCCATCGATTCGCAATTCGTGCGGGTGAAATCGGCTCTTGTAATTCATTTTCGGGCTGCTGGCGATCCAGTAGCCCAGGTAAACGTGACGAAGCCGCATCATACGGGCCTGCTCGATCTGCCAGAGCACGCTGTAAGTGCCATAGGAAGCCGCATCGTCCGGTTCGTAAAACGTGTACACCGCCGACAGTCCGTCGTTGAGGACATCCACGATGGACACCATCTTCAGCGTATCGGGGTTCCCGTGTTGGCCCGGTTCCGTGAACTCCACCAGACGCGAATTCACCCGGCTCTGGAGCAGAAACTGGCTGTACTGGTCGACATTGTCGTGATCCATGCCGCCCCCGGGGTGTCGGTCGCCCTGGTACCGCAGGTAGAGCTGGTAGTGGGCTTCGGAATAGCCCAGCGTCAAGACCCGGGCCTGGAGATGGCGATGCCGTGACCACGCCCGGCGCTGGCTGCGACTGGGCTGGAAGGCTTCGGCATCGACGCGCAAGGGGATGCAGGCCTGACAGCCGTCGCAATGGGGCCGGTAGGTGAACATGCCGCTGCGCCTGAAGCCCAGGGTGACGAGTTCGGAGTAGGTGTCGTTGTGGATGAGGTGGCTGGGGGTGGCGACCTGGGACCGGGCCTGACGCCCCTCCAGATAACTGCAGGCGTAAGGGGCCGTGGCATAGAACTGCACGGCATGGAGCGGGAGTTCTTTGGGGTGCGTCACATTGGGCGGGCGAAGAACAACTCGTTCCAGTATAGGGGATCGAAACGCCAGTCGGGTGCCGGCAGCTGGCTTGACCCTGCCAACCATTCCAGAAATTCGGCCCGTGGCACTTCGGCCGCCCCCAGGGAGGCCAGATGCCGGGTGTTTTGTTGACAGTCGATGGCCCGAATGCCCCAGGCACGGGCGCAGGCCACAAGCCCGGCCAGCGCCATTTTGGATGCATCGGTTCGGTGGCTGAACATCGATTCGCCAAAGACCATCCGGCCCAGGTTCACAACGTAAAGGCCCCCCACCAGGTGACCATCCCACCAGGTTTCCACGCTGTGTGCCACGCCCGCTTCGTGAAGGTCGGCATAGGCTTGCTGCATGGAGGGGACGATCCAGGTGCCTTGTTGTCCCTTTCGAGGCGTGCCAGCACAGGCCCGGATGACCTCACGGAATGCCGTGTCGATCCGGATCTCGAGACGGCCGCTGCGCAGGCCCTGGCGCAGCATCTTGCGCAGGGAGGGGTGAAGCTTGAAGGCTTCAGGTCGCAGGACCATCCTCGGGTCGGTGCTCCACCAGAGGATGGGTTGATCGTTGCCGAACCAGGGGAAGATGCCCTGGGCATAAGCTGTGCATAGTGTTGGGGTGTCGAGTACACCACCTGCCGCCAGCAGCCCCGGGATCGGGTCGCCCTCGCCCCAGGCCTGGGAGACCGGTGGAAACGCCTCGCCAGGCGCGAGCCAGGGCAGTGAAGGGGTGGGTCGGTGTCTCGTCATGCGCTGCGCATCACGGACTTTCGCCCCCAGTCGCACCATGCCGACACCGAGCAGCGGTCGCAATGGGGTTTGCGGGCCTGGCACACGTAACGCCCGTGGAGGATGAGCCAGTGGTGGGCATCTTCCAGATACTGCTTGGGGATGCGCTTGAGCAGTGTCTGCTCGACAGCCAGCGGGGTTTTGCCGGCCGCCAGACCGGTGCGGTTGCCCAGTCGGAAGATGTGCGTGTCCACTGCCATGGTGGGCTCGCCAAAGGCCACATTCAGCACCACGTTGGCGGTTTTGCGGCCCACGCCGGGCAAGGCTTCCAGGGCTTCGCGCTGGCGCGGTACCTGGCCGCCATGTTGCTCCACCAGGATGCGGCAGGTCTGCATCAGGTGCTTGGCCTTGCTGCGGTACAGGCCGATGGTCTTGATATGCGACTCCAGACCTTCGAGCCCGAGCTCCAGGATTTTCCGGGGCGTGTTCGCCACCGGGAACAGCCGCCGGGTCGCCTTGTTCACGCCCACATCGGTGGCCTGGGCGCTGAGCAACACGGCCGTGAGCAGCTCGAACACGCTCGTATACTCCAGTTCCGTGTTGGGCTGGGGGTTGGCTGCCTGCAAGGTGGCAAAAAACCGCTCGATGTCGTCCTTGTTCATGATTCGAATTCTCTCCCATGACCGATGCTTCTGCTGTCCGTTTTGCCGATCGCCTGAACAACGTCGAGACCTCTGCCATCCGCGAGCTGTTCAAGCTGCTGGGCAAGCCGGGCATCATCAGTTTTGCCGGTGGTTTTCCCGATGCAGCCCTGTTTGATGTGGAGGGCATCCGCGAAGCCAGCCTGAAGGCGCTCGACGAAGAGCCCGGCGCGGCTCTGCAGTACGGGGCGACCGAGGGTTACCAGCCTTTGCGCGAGCAACTGGCCGCTTTCATGGGCAGCAAAGGGGCCCAGGTGCAACCTGCCGAACTGGTGGTCACCACCGGCAGCCAGCAGGCGTTGGACCTGCTGGGCAAGACGCTGATTTCTCCCGGTGACAAAGTGATTGTGGAAGGGCCGACCTTTCTGGCCACCATCCAGTGCTTCCGGCTGTATGGAGCCGAGCTGATCACCGCGCCGGTGGATGGTGACGGGGTGGATGTGGCACGGCTGGAACAGCTGATCGTGGAGCACCAGCCCAAGTTTGTGTACCTGATCCCTACGTTTGGCAATCCCAGTGGGGCCATGCTGAGCCTGGAGCGTCGCCGCCAGGTGCTGGAAATGGCCGTGCGCCACAACACCCTGGTGGTGGAGGACGACCCTTATGGTGACCTGTATTTTGGCGATGCGCCGCCGCCCAGTCTGCTGGCCCTGAGCACCGAAGTACCGGGCAGCCGCGAGCGGCTGGTGCATTGCGGCTCACTCAGCAAGGTGTTGAGCCCTGGCCTGAGAGTGGGCTGGATGGTGGCCCCGGCCGATCTCCTGGGCAAGGCCGTGATGTGCAAGCAGTTCAGTGACGCGCACACCAGCACGTTTGCGCAGGCCACGGCGGCGCACTACCTGAAGGCTGGCCGGATGCCCGGTACCTTGGATCGCGTGCGACAGGTGTATGCCGAGCGGGCGAAGGCCATGGGCGATGCCTTGCGCAGCGATCTGGGCGATGCGCTGGCCTTTGTGCAACCACAAGGGGGCCTGTTTGTGTGGGCGCGCCTGACCGGGGCGGGTGGCAGACTGGCCGATGGCAACGAACTGGCCCGCCGCGCGATTGACCAGGGGGTGGCGTTTGTGCCGGGGGCGCCGTTTTTTGCACGTGACCCCGACGTGGCCACCATTCGCCTCAGTTTTGCCACCGTGGGGGTGGACCGCATCCGCGAAGGGGTGGCCCGGCTGGAGAAGGCCCTGGGCTGACGACCGTTCAGAGCAGGTGCGCCAGCCAGAGACGCGCCCGCATGCCCCAACCCGAGGTGTAGCCCACAGTGGGGTATCGCAAGCGGTTCCCGCTGTCCAGTACTGCAAAGGCCGGTACCGATCGGAAGCCTTGTGCCTCTGCCAGCTGTGAGTGTGGGTCGATCAACATGGTCCAGGGCAGATCGTGCTGCATTTGGTACCGTCGCACCTGGACCGCGTCTCCCGACTGCATGGCCACGGTCAGCACCGGCCAGTCCTGCGTCAGGCGGCTGATCGTGCCTTGCTGGGCTTTGCAAATGGGGCACCACTCCGCCCAGACGTACAGGGCCATGGGTTGGCCAGCTGGCCTGATGGCCTGGATTGCGTCTTCCAGGGTGCCGCTGTGCGGTTGACCGTCTGGCGACAGCCACTGCACAGGAGCGCTCAGGTCAATCGCTGCGTTGAAGTGCCGGGTCTGCCAGGCCTGTACGCCGAAAAACACGGCCAGGACCACCGCCACCGTGCCCAGATGGCCCCTCCAGCCTGCCCGCAAGCGGCTCATGAGGGTCGGCTTGCCGGGCTGAGTGCTCATGCCTGAACGACGTCGAGCAGCCGGTCGAGTCCACCCTGGTTGATGGCCACCATGGCCTGTTCGCGCACCTTCGGCTTGGCGTGGTAAGCCACCGACAGGCCCACGGCGCCCATCATGGGCAGGTCGTTGGCACCGTCGCCCACGGCCATGCAGGCTTCAGGTGCCACACCGATGAGAGAGGCCACTTCCAGCACCGTGCGGCGTTTTTCGGCGCCATCGCAGATGTCGCCCCAGCACTGCCGCACGAGCTGGCCGGTGAGCGCGTCATTCTCGATCTCCAACTGATTGGAGCGGGCAAAGTCGATACCCAGACGCTGCCTGACACGGTCGGCAAAAAAGGTGAAACCGCCCGACACGAGCAGGACTTTCAGTCCTGCCGCCTGGCAGGCGCTGATGAGTTCGGCGGCTCCCGGATTGATGCGCAGGCGCTCGCTGTAGACCCGCTCCATGTCTGCCAGGGTGACGCCTTTGAGCAGCGCCAGGCGCCGCCGGAGGCTGTCCTTGAAATCGGTGATCTCGCCGCGCATGGCGGCTTCGGTGATGGCGGCCACTTCGGCCTTGCGACCCACGGCATCGGCGATTTCGTCCACGCACTCGATGTTGATGAGCGTGGAGTCCATGTCAAAAGCGATGAGTTTGAAATCGCGCAAGCGCAAGGGGGGAGTGAAGCCGTGGACGGTCAGACCAGGGGCAAATTCGATCGGGGTGAACATTCTCTGATTATTGCGGATGTGGATTGGCCGCCAGCAAGGCGTCCAGTGCCGCTTCGGCAGCGGGAAGGTCAATGTGCCCAGCCATGGTCAGTTGGGCCAACCCATGCACCGCTCCCCAGAGCCCAGTGGCCAAGTGCCGTGCCGGTACCGGTGGCAATACCCCGGCTATCTGGGCCTGATTCACGCAATCGCCCAGCAGGCGCTCGTTCTCGGCGATCAGGGGGGCCATCTCTTCCGATGGCTCGCCAGGGCTGCAGTACTGTGGGTCGAACACCAGGGCAAAGCAGTGCGGCTCTTGCGCGGCAAAGCGCACATAGGCCAGGCCCAGGGCGAGCAGGCGCTGTCGCGGACCGTGGGCTTCGTTCACTCCCTGGTGCTGGGCCTGTAACAGGCGTCGCATGCTTTCCACGCCGGCCGCGCGGATCAACGCCTCGCGGTCGCTGAAATAGTGGTAAGGCGCTGCGTGGCTGACCTGCGCGGCGCGGGCCAATTCGCGCAGGCTCAACTTGGCAGCAGGAACTTCCGCCAGCAGGCGCAACGCGGCATCCAGCAAGGCCTGGCGGAGGTTGCCATGGTGGTAGGCGCGCTTGTCGTTGGCTGAACTTGACACAAGAAAGATTCTATCGAATACTTCGATGGTCAATATTGACAATGTAAAGATTGAAACGGAAGGTGTGACTTGGCAGATGTACTCATCATTGACGGGCATCCCCATCCAGACGCCTTGTGCGCTTCGTTGGCCATCAGCCACGCAGACGGGCTGGAAGCGGCAGGCGCTCGGGTGGAACGGCTTGTGTTGCGCGAAATGTCGTTCGACCCGATCCTTCGTCAGGGTTTCAACGGGGAGCAGGCGTTGGAGCCCGATCTGCAGCGGGCGCAGCAGTTCATTGGAGAGGCTCGGCGCATCGTGGTGGTCGTTCCCGTCTGGTGGGGGTCCATGCCAGCACTGCTCAAGGGCTTTTTCGACCGCACGCTGGAGCGCGGCTGGGCGTTTCGTTACCTGCCCAACGGCATGCCCGAGGGGCTGCTGGCCGGGCGCAGCGCCCGGGTCATCGTGACCAGCGACTCCCCAACCTGGTACCTGCGTTTCATCCAGGGGGACCCGACGGTTCGTTCCCTGGTGCGCAGCACGCTGAGGTTCTGCGGACTCAAACCGGTGGACATGACGCGAATCGGCTCCGTGCACAAGTCCACGCCCGAGCAGCGCCAGCGTTGGCTTGAGCAGGTGAGGGCGCAGGGACAGGCCGATGCCGGACGCCTGCCCCCGCGGGCTGGCATCAAGCCGGCAACGCCGGGTCGGCCACCTTCAACGGTTGCCCCAACGACCTGAGCACGTCCCGCACCATCTGCGCACGGTCCTTGGGTTCTGGCAGGGCGCGCTCGATGCGCAGCTTGTCGTTGCCGGCCAGCTTGATGTGCTTGTTTTTCTGCACCAGCTCGATGATGCGCATCGGGTCCACCGGCGGGTTGGGCCGGAAGGTGATGAGGATGACGCCGGGTGTGGCGTCCACCTTCTGCACGCCGTAGGGCGCGCAAAGGACGCGCAGGCGGTGCACGTCGATCAGCGTCTGGGCCTGGGCGGGCAGCTTGCCGAAGCGGTCCACGATCTCTTCGAGCAGGGTGTCGATCTGGTCGGTGGTTCTGGCAGTGGCCAGTTTTTTGTAGAAACTCAGGCGCAGATGCACGTCGCCGCAGTAGTCGTTGGGCAGAAGGGCCGGGGCGTGGAGATTGATGTCGGTGGCGGCGCTCAGGGGCTTGAGCAGATCGGGTTCGCGCCCGGCCTTGAGGCTGGCCACGGCTTCGCTGAGCATTTCGTTGTAGAGCTGGAAGCCCACCTCCAGCATGTTGCCGCTCTGGTTTTCGCCCAGCACCTCGCCGGCGCCGCGGATTTCCAGGTCGTGCATGGCCAGGTAGAAGCCGCTGCCCAGTTCTTCCATCTGCTGGATGGCGTCCAGCCGCTGGGCGGCCTGCTTGGTCAGGCTGTCGATATCGGGCACCAGCAAGTAAGCGTAGGCCTGGTGGTGGCTGCGGCCCACGCGCCCGCGCAGCTGGTGCAACTGCGCCAGGCCGAACTTGTCGGCCCGCGCCATGATGATGGTGTTGGCCGTGGGCACGTCGATGCCGGTTTCGATGATCGTGGAACACAGCAGCAGGTTGAAGCGCTGAGCCACGAAGTCGCGCATGACGCGCTCCAGTTCCCGCTCGGGCATCTGGCCGTGGGCGATGGCAATGCGCGCCTCGGGCAGGATTTCTTCCAGCTTCTGCCTGCGGTTCTCGATGGTGTCCACCTCGTTGTGCAGGAAGTACACCTGTCCGCCACGCTTGAGCTCGCGCAGCACCGCTTCGCGGATCACGCCGTTGCCTTCGTTGCGCACAAAGGTCTTGATGGCCAGGCGGCGCTGCGGGGCGGTGGCGATCACGCTCAGGTCGCGCAAGCCTTCCAGCGCCATGCCCAGGGTGCGGGGGATGGGCGTGGCCGTCAGCGTGAGCACGTCGACCTCGGCGCGCAGTTCCTTCATCGCTTCCTTGTGGCGCACGCCGAAGCGGTGTTCCTCGTCGATGATGAGCAGGCCGAGGTTCTTGAACTTCGTCTTCTCGCTCAACAGCTTGTGGGTGCCGACCACGATGTCCACCGTGCCGTCCCCGATGCCCTTCATGGCGGTGTTGATTTCTTTGGTGGTACGAAAGCGGCTCATCTCGGCGATCTTCACCGGCCACTTGGCAAAGCGGTCCACCAGCGTCTGGTAGTGCTGCTCGGCCAGCAGCGTGGTGGGCGCCAGAAAGGCCACCTGCTTGCCACCGGTCACCGCCACGAAGGCGGCGCGCAGGGCCACTTCGGTTTTTCCGAAGCCCACATCGCCACAGACCAGCCGGTCCATGGGCTGCGGGCTGATCATGTCCTGGATGACGGCGTGGATCGCGGCCTTCTGGTCGGCGGTTTCTTCAAAGCCGAAGTCGTTGGCGAATTGTTCGTAGTCGTGCGGGCTGTAGCGGAAGGCGTGGCCTTCGCGCGCGGCGCGGCGGGCGTAGATGTTGAGCAGTTCGGCGGCGGCGTCGCGCACCTGTTCGGCGGCTTTGCGTTTGGCTTTTTCCCACTGGCCCGAGCCCAGGCGGTGCAGCGGGGCTTCGTCGGCGCTGACGCCGGTGTAGCGGCTGATGAGCTGCAACTGGCTCACCGGCACGTACAGCACAGCGTCCTGCGCGTATTCCAGGTGCAAAAACTCCTGCATCGCAGGCGAACCATCCGGGTTTTTCTCACCCATGTTCAGGTGGATGAGGCCCCGGTAGCGGCCAATCCCGTGCTGGCTGTGCACCACCGGGTCGCCCACGTTGAGTTCGCTCAGGTCCTTGATGAGCGCATCGACATCGCTGACCTGCTCCTGTTTCTTGCGCCGCCGGTTGGTGGGGCCGGTGGCGAACAGCTCGGTCTCGGTGACGAAGTGGATGCCGCCTTCCAACCAGGCAAAGCCACTGGCCAGTGTGGCGGTGGCAATACCGGTTTTCTCGTCGCTGGCCTGGAATTCGGCCAGCGAGTCGAAGGCGGACGGGTTCAGGCCACTGGCGCGCAGAAAGTCCAGCAGGCTCTCGCGGCGGCCGTCGCTTTCGGCCAGCAACAGGACCCGGTCGGCGGTCCCGCGAAGGTGGGTGTGCAGCTTGGCCAGCGGGTCGTCGGCGCCGCGAAGGGCACCCAGGTCGGGCAGGCGCTGCACCCAGGCGCTGTGTTCCACATCCTGCTGCTCGGTGCGCAGGGCCAGTTGCCTGTGCGGCTTGGCGGCGGCGTAGAAGGCTTCCGCATCCAGGAACAGGGCGTTGGGCGGCAGCGCGGGGCGTTCAGGGTCGCCCTGTACCAGACGGTAGCGTTCTCGGGTGTCCTGCCAGAAGCGCTGGAAAGCAGGCTCCAGTTCCCCGTGCAGAACCAGGGTCGCGTCGTCACCCAGGTAGTCGAACACGGTGGCGGTGGCATCAAAGAACAGCGGCAGGTAGTACTCGATCCCGGCGGTGGCCACGCCGTTGCCCATGTCCTTGTAGATGCGGCTCTTGGTCGGATCACCGTCGAGCAGTTCGCGCCACCGGGCGCGGAATTTCGCCCGCGCGGCCTCGTCCATCGGGAATTCGCGGCCCGGCAGCAGGCGCACCTCGGGCACCGGGTACAGGCTGCGCTGGCTGTCGGGGTCGAAGGTGCGGATGGAGTCGATCTCGTCGTCGAACAAATCCACCCGGTAGGGCACCAGCGAGCCCATGGGGAAAAGGTCGATCAGGCCCCCGCGCACCGCGTATTCCCCAGGGCTGACCACCTGCGTCACGTGCTGGTAGCCGGCCAGGGTGAGTTGGGCTTTGAGCCTGGCTTCGTCCAGTTTCTGCTTCACCTTGAACTCGAAGGTGTAACCGGCCAGAAAGGACGGCGGTGCCAGGCGGTACAGCGCGGTGGTCGCGGGTACCAGCACCACGTCGGCACCGTCTTCGGCCTTGCGCTGCTGGATGCGCCACAGCGTGGCCAGCCGCTCGGAAATGAGATCCTGATGCGGCGAAAAGCTGTCGTAGGGCAAGGTTTCCCAGTCCGGGAAGAGGGCGCATCGCAGACCAGGCGCGAAAAAAGGAATGTCTTCCAGCAGGCGCTGGGCGTCAGAGGCATCGGCGGTGACGATGGCCACCGGCCGTCCCGCCGCCTTTTCACGCTGGCCCAGTTCGGCCAGCAGCAGTGCGTCTGAAGAACCGATGGGGCGTGGCAACGCATAGCGCTTGCCGGGGGTGAGGTTGGGCAGGTCCATGAAAATGAGGGGAATACGGCCAATGCAAACACCCCGCTCGGGCATCGGGCGGGGTGTGAAAGTGTCTGGATTTTAGAATCCAGGGCAATCATGCTGCCCAACACCTCTTTCATTCCCGCCCATGCGGCCACCCCTTTCAGCGATGGCATGAAAGACCCGCAGCGCCTGTATGCGCTCATTCCCTGCGCGGGCACTGGGAGCCGTGCCGGTGCTTCAGGCCCCAAACAGTACAAACGGCTTGCCGGTCAACGGGTCATCGACCACACGGTGGATGCTTTTTTGCATGTGCCGGCGCTGTGCGGGGTAGGGGTTGTGGTGGCGCCTGATGACCACATCTACCGCAGCCCATCGGAACGCGTGCGGGTCTGGCATGTGGGCGGCGCCACCCGTGCCCACAGCGTGTTCCATGGCCTCCAGGCACTGGCCGGAGCCGGTGCGCGAGAGACCGACTGGGTGCTGGTGCACGACGCGGCGCGTTGTCTGATTCGCCCGTCGGACATCGAACGCCTGGTGGCGGCTTGTGCCGCCGACGCCGTGGGTGGTCTGCTGGCTTTGCCGCTGCCCGACACCCTGAAACAGGCTGTGTCTGAAGAGGCGACAAAGGACAACCCCCGGGTGGCGGCCACCGTGCCCCGAGGCGACAAGTGGCTGGCACAAACCCCGCAAATGTTTCGATGGGGTGTGCTGTACGATGCCCTGGCGTCTCATGAGCCTTCCGGTTTTCTTGGCATCACCGACGAGGCGAGTGCCGTCGAGGCTGCCGGTTACCGCCCCCTGCTGGTGACCGGCAGCGCTCGAAACATCAAGGTCACCTATCCAGAGGATTTTGCAGTGGCCGAAGCCCTGCTGGCCTGTCAACCCTCAGACGAAAGCGCTTCATGAGCCCGATGTCAACCGATCGTCACCACACCCCCTTCCGAATCGGCGAGGGCTGGGATGTGCATGCGCTGGTGCCCGGTCGTCGCCTGGTGCTGGGTGGCGTGACCATACCCCACCACAGCGGCTTGCTGGGTCATTCGGATGCCGATGCCTTGCTGCATGCCATCACGGATGCCTTGCTGGGCGCCGCTGCCTTAGGCGACATCGGCACCCTGTTTCCCGATACCGATGACCGATTCCACGGTGCCGATTCGGCTACGCTGCTGGCCCATGCGTGGCAGCAGGTGCAGGCCCTGGGCTATGCGGTGGCCAATGTGGATGCGACCGTCATGGCGCAGTCTCCCAAACTGGCACCCTACAAAGCCGCGATGCGGGCCCGGATCGCCCAGGTGCTGGGGCTTGAAGCCGATCAGGTGAATGTGAAGGCCAAAACCGCTGAAAAGCTCGGGCCGGTAGGGCAGGGGCTGAGCATCGAGTGTCGCGCCGTGGTGTTGCTGACCCGTTCGATCTGAGTGTCAGGCCGCGCGCAGCAGAAGTTCGGCCGCCAGCCCACCCGTAGGCGCCTGTCGAAGCGTCAGTTGCCCCCCCATGCGCTGCATCGTCCTGGCGGCAATGGCCAGACCGAGCCCCGAACCCGTGGCAGCGGTACGCGCCTCATTGGCCCTGAAAAAAGGCTCCATCAGCCGAGGCAGCAATTCCGCTGGTGCCCCGGCACCGTGGTCCGTCACCACCAGCTTCACGATCTGGCCTTCCCGGGAGGCATGAAGATCCAGTTTCAGGGTGTGGTCAGGTCCGCGGCCATAGCGGGACGCGTTTTCCAGCAGGTTGTCCAGCACCCGTCGCAATTCGATGCCATCAGCCTTTACCTGCCATTTCTGGTCGTTGTTGAAGTGCACCAGACTGTCCGGCGATCCGGCATAAGGTTGTAAAGCGGCCTGAATCACGTCGTTCAGGCAGACCGTGTCCAACTGCACGTGCTCGGCCCGGGCGTAGTCCAGAAACTTGTCGATGATGGCCGTGACCTGTTCGATATCGGCGGCCATGAGCTGTCTGGGGGTCTCTTCGGGTACGCTCATCTCGGTTTCAAGACGAAGGCGAGCCAGGGGGGTACGCAAATCGTGAGAAATGCCGGCCAGCATCAGGGTGCGGTCGGCCTCGGCCTTCGCCAGTTGCTCGGCCATCCGGTTGAATCCGATGTTGACCTCCCGGATTTCCACCGTGGCCACCTGTTCATCGAGCCGGCCAGACTCGAAATCCCCATCCCTGACCCGCGCTGTCGCGGCGGACAGCTGCTTCAGGGGGCGGTTGAGCAATCTGGCAAACACCGCTGCCCCCAGCAAGGACAGGCTGCCCGCAATGGCCAGCCAGACCAGCCAGGTTTCTCCCTTCACGCTGCCGACGCGCTCGGGATCGGCCAGCAGCCAGAAATTGTCATCTTCTATCACAAAGCCGATCCAGAGGCCGGGAAAGCCGTTGACCTCACGCGCGACAATCGTGTCTTCACCCAACCGGCTGGCGAGGGACTCGCTGATCCGCCGGCTCAAGGGATCCTGGTCATAGGCCTTGTGGGTGTCGCTCGGCTCTCTGACGGCGATACGGACGTTTTCCTGCTCGACCAGCGTCTTGACCAGGGAAACGCGAGCGATGGCATCGGCATGCACCATGGCAGCGCGAGTGAGATTGACCACCGAAGCCAGCTGTTGTGCGCCTTGCAGTGCCCGGGGTTCTTCCTCCAGTGCGCGGAAGGTCTGGAACCAGGCCATCACTGAACCCAGCAGCAGGGCGCCCAGCAGCAGGAACGTGCGCCAGAACAGGCTGATGCTGTGGACCGGCGGCGTGGTGGCCACTGACATGGGTTCAGGCGTTGTCGTCAGGTACGAACACGTAGCCGACGCCCCATACGGTCTGGAAGTAGCGCGGGGAGGAGGGGTCGGCTTCGATCAGCTTGCGCAGGCGTGACACCTGCACATCCAAGCTGCGGTCAAACGGTTCGAACTCGCGTCCTCTGGCCATCTGGGCCAGCTTGTCGCGGGACATCGGTTGTCGGGGGTGGCGCACCAGCGCCTTGAGCATGGCGAATTCCCCGGTGGTCAGCGCGATTTCAGTGCCGTTTTTCCGCAAAATCCGTTTGCCCAGGTCGAGTTCGAAGGGGCCGAAGGTCACGACTTCCTGCTCGCTCGATGGCGCGCCAGGCACCTCCGGTGGCGGTCGACGGCGCAGCACCGCGTGGATGCGGGCCAGCAGCTCGCGCGGGTTGAAAGGTTTGCCCAGGTAGTCGTCGGCCCCCACTTCCAGCCCGACGATGCGATCGACATCCTCGCTCTTTGCTGTCAGCATGATGATTGGCGTGCGATTGCCGTTTGCTCGCAGCCGCCGGCAGATGCTCAGGCCGTCTTCGCCGGGGAGCATCAGGTCCAGCACAATCAGGTTGACGGTGTCGCGCAGCAACAGGCGATCGAGTGTGCGGGCGTCTTCGGCCACCCATACATCAAACCCTTCCTGGGTCAGGTAACGGTTGAGCAGATCCCGTATGCGGGCATCGTCATCGACGACAACGATCCGGTCTGGGCGGTTGGGCAGAGCGGGCATGAAGGCTCCGGAAAATGTCACAGTGGTCATTGTGACACCGCCCGTGCCGTCAGAGCCGTGTGCCCGTGCCTGGGATACGCACGGTTACAGTTGTTGCCGTTGTGCAAAGTGGGCAGCCATCAGGCGGGCTGATTCGCTGGCAAACTGGTTGCTTTGGCCCTTTGGCCTTGTTTCGGAGGTATTCATGATGACGATTCGCCACCCCCTGCGCCTTTGCGCCTGGGCAACGGCCGCCACCTTGGTAGCCAGCATGCCGGTTCATGCCCAGTCGCCTGTCGCCGTGCACAACGTGGTTCAGCTCAGTGCCAGCGCGCAGCAAGAGGCCCCCCAGGACTGGCTGACGGTGGTTCTCACCCACCGAGCACAGGCAGCGGATGCCGCCACCGTGCAACGACAACTCAAGAACGCCGTGGACGGTGCGTTGCGCCACATCCGCCCCCGCGTCAAAGAGGGAGAACTCGAAGTCAGCAGTGGCGGGTTCAGCGTTCAGCCGCGCCACAACCGCGAAGGGCAGATCATCGCCTGGCAGGGCAGTGCCGATCTGGTGGTACAGGGGCGCGATGTGGCCCGCATTGGCGCAACAGCCGGCGACACCCCAGGCATGTCGGTCTCTCAGATGGGGTTTTCGCTCAGCCGGCAGGCACGTCAGACCCTGGAGGCTGGCATGCGCAGCGAAGCCATTGCCCGATTCAAGGCCTCGGCCCAGCAGATCGCCCGGGACTTCGGGTTCAACGGTTACACCCTGCGCGAAGTGGCGGTGAGCGAGGGCGGGCAGGACTATGCCATGCGCCCCCGCGTGATGATGGGCTCGGAAGCCGGCATGGCCATGTCGGCCGCACCGGTTCCGGCAGAACCGGGCAAAACGCTGGTGCAAGTCAGCGTTTCGGGCAGCGTGCAGTTGCAGTAGCGGGGAGTGGGCGGCTCACTGGGCGGCCCAGCCGCCATCCATGTTCCAGGCCACGCCACGCACGTTGCCGGCGGCCGGCGAACAGAAAAACACCGCCAGTTCGCCCAGTTCTTCCGGCGTGGTGAACTGCATCGAGGGCTCTTTCTCGCCCAGCAGCACCCTGGTGGCCTCTTCGTTGCTCAGTCCCAGCGCAGCCGCTTTTGCATCCACCTGTTTCTGCACCAGCGGGGTCAGCACCCAGCCCGGGCAGATGGCGTTACAAGTCACGCCCGTGGTGGCCGTTTCCAGAGCGGTCACCTTCGTCAGTCCCACCATGCCATGCTTGGCCGCCACATAGGCCGACTTCTGCGCCGAAGCCACCAGGCCATGGACCGAAGCCACGTTGATGATCCGCCCCCAGTTGGCGGCCTTCATGGCGGGCAGAGCCAGGCGGCTGGTGTGAAAGGCGCTGCTCAGGTTGATGGCAATGATGGCGTCCCAGCGGTCCACCGGGAAGTCCTCCACCGGGGCCACGTGCTGGATCCCGGCGTTGTTGACCAGAATGTCCACCTGACCGAAGGTCGCGGCAGCGGCCTTCATCATGTCCTCGATCTCGGCCGGTTTGCTCATGTCGGCGCCGTGGTAACCCACCTGGACGCCCAGCGCGGCCACTTCCGCTTTGGCCGCCTCCACATCCCCGAATCCGTTGAGCATGATGTGGGCACCCTGACGCGCCAGTGCCTTGGCGATACCCAGACCAATCCCGCTGGTGGATCCTGTCACCAGGGCGGTTTTGTTTTTCAGCATGAAGTGCGCTCCTATGATTTACGATCAATGCCGGAACATTATCAGGGAACCCGAAAGGGCCAGCTGACACACCTCCGCTGGAGACAAGCTCACATCATGGAACCTGTATTGCATCATCTCGTGGTCCCCGGTCCCCGGGCCAAGCACAGCGACGAACGGCGCGTGGCCTGGTGGGAGTGGAATGCCACTGGCCAGCCTTTTCCTTCGCACGTGGTCGTTTGTGTCCATGGGCTCAGCCGACAGTCTCGAGACTTCGACGTGCTGGCCCGGACGCTGGCCCCTCACGCCAGCGTCATCGCCGTGGACGTGGCCGGTCGCGGTCACAGTGACTGGCTGGCCGACCCCATGGCCTATCAGGTACCGACCTATGCCACCGACCTCGCCATGGTGCTGGCTTGCCTGCGCCAGCGTCATGCTGCCGCCACCGGAACGGCCGAACCCTACGCCCTGCGCATCGACTGGGTGGGCACGAGCATGGGTGGCCTGATCGGCATGGCCCTGGCTTCCCAGCCGGCGGTGGGCCTGCGCCGTCTGGTGCTCAACGATGTCGGACCGGTCATTCAGCCGCAGTCGCTTCAGCGTATCGGCACCTATCTGGGTGTTCAGCGGGTTTATGCCAGCGAGCAGGAGGCGGCTGATGCCTTGTGGGAAGTGTCCCGTTCATTCGGGCCGCACAGCCGTGAAGCCTGGCTGGCGTTGTCCCGTCCCATGCTGAGGCCGGTGCAGGAGGGCTGGACCTTTCATTACGACCCCGACATCGCCGTCCCCTTCCGCGCCATGCTGGCTGCCGGCCTGACCGAGGCGGCACGTGAAGCCGCCCATGCCGGTGAGCAGATGCTCTGGCAGATGTACGATGCCATTCATGCCCCGACCCTGGTGTTGCGTGGCGCCGAATCCGATCTGCTCAGCCACGAGACGGCCCTGGCCATGACACAGCGCGGGCCCCGTGCGCGACTGGTCGAGTTTGCCGGGGTGGGCCATGCGCCCACGCTCGTGGCGAGCGATCAGGTGAACGTCGTCCAGGCGTTCCTGATGGAGCCCTGATGATGGTCACCGTTTCGTCACAGGCGCCACCAGAGGCGTCCGAGGCGACAGCACCTTTCGGTCGGGTGTCTGATCACCCGCCAGCCCTGGTGGCCGCCTTGTCCAGAACCCCTGCAGACCAGCGGGCCGTGGACAGGGCGCGTGCGTTTGCCGAGCCGCTGCTCATGGCCGAGACCCTCGATACCGGCGAAAACACGCTGGATCATGCCGACGGGGTGGCGGCCATCATCGACATGATGGGTGGCACCCCCGAAATGAAGGCCTGTGGTTATCTGGTGTATGCCTGCCAGTACCTGAATCGCCCGAAAGAGGTCATCACCAAGGCCTTCGGCCAGGACTTTGCCGATGTGGCGGTCGAAACCACCAAGCTGGTCCAGTTGCAGCGGCAAACCCGCATGAAGGCGGCCGAGGTGCGGGCGCAGCGCGCCCTGCTCGACGCACCTGTCGGCGTGCCCTCCGAACTCGATGCCGCTCAGACCGAAAACATCCGAAAGATGTTGCTGGCGTTTTCGCGCGATCTGCGGGTGGTGATGCTGCGTCTGGCCTCGCGACTGCAGACCTTGCGCTTCCATGCGGCTTCCAAGGTGCCGCCCGATGCGGGGCTCGCGGCCGAATCGCTGCATGTGTTTGCACCATTGGCCAATCGGCTCGGCATCTGGCAGCTCAAATGGGAAATGGAAGACCTCGCGTTCCGTTTTCTTGAGCCCGACACCTACAAGCAGATTGCGCGGCTGCTCGATGAAAAGCGCATCGAGCGGGAAAGCCACGTCGAACAGGTTCGTCTGCAGATCCAGAACGAGTTGCGAGCGCAGGGTGTCCATGCCGAGGTGCAGGGGCGACCCAAGCACATTTACAGCATCGTCAAGAAGATGCGTGGCAAATCGCTCGATTTCGAGCAGGTGTTTGACATCCGGGCGCTTCGGGTCGTGGTACCGGCCATCGACGATTGCTACCGGGTGCTGGCCTACACCCATGCCCACTTCAGTCCCGTACCGGAGGAGTTCGACGACTACATTTCCAAGCCCAAGCCCAACGGTTACCAGTCGCTCCACACGGTGGTGAGGGACGAGCAGGGCAGGGCTTTCGAGGTGCAGATCCGGACCCAGGCGATGCACGAGCACGCCGAGCATGGCGTGGCCGCGCACTGGGCTTACAAGGAGGCCGGCAGCAAGGGATACGAAGGCGTGACCGCCAGCTCCGACTACGATGCCAAGATCGCGGTGCTGCGACAACTCCTGGCCTGGCAGAGCGATCTCGGCGGGGCGCGACACCTGTTCGATGACGCCATCTACGTGCTCACGCCCCATGCGGCCATTGTCGAATTGCCGAGAGGCGCCACGCCCGTGGACTTTGCCTACACCCTGCATACCGACCTGGGGCATCGCTGTCGTGGCGCACGGGTCGACGGCGCCATGGTCACGCTCAACACCCCACTGCAGAATGGGCAGACGGTGGAAATCGTGGCGGCCAAGGAAGGCGGGCCTTCTCGTGACTGGCTGAACCCGGAGCAAGGCTATCTGGTCAGCCATCGGGGCAAAAGCAAGGTGCGCGCCTGGTTCAATGCGCTGGCCGCCCAAGACAACATCCAGCGTGGTCGTGAGGCCCTGGACCGGCTGCTTCAGCGCGAAGGCAAGACGTCCATCAACCTCGACGAACTCGCGACCGGCCTGGGTTACGAGCACCCGCAGGCATTGTGCGAAGCCCTGGGCAAGGAGGAAATCACCCTGCGGGCGGTGGAACAGCAGCTCAGCCCCCCGCAGCCCCTGCCCACGCCCGACGAGGTGGTGATCAAGCGGGCACGCAATCAGGACCGAGCCCCGCAGGGCAGTGTGCTGGTGGTGGGCATGGATTCGTTGCTCACTCAGCTGGCCAAATGCTGCAAACCTGCGCCGCCCGATGACATTGCGGGTTACATCACCCGCGGCAAAGGTGTGAGCGTGCATCGGGCAGACTGCCCCGATTTTGCAGTGCTGGTGCAGCGCCATCCGGGTCGGGTCATCGATGTCCAGTGGAGCGGCACCAAGGTCAAGGGCGATACCTCTCGCTTCTTTCCGGTGGACGTGGCCGTCGAGGCGATCGACCGACAGGGTCTGCTGCGCGATATTTCCGACACCTTTGCGCGCGAGAAAATCAACGTGATCGGCGTGCAGACCCAGTCGGTCAAAGGCATCGCCTGGATGACCTTTACCGTGGAGGTGCCGGATGCCACGCGGGTGGCGCGTGTCATGTCGGCCGTGGAGGATGTGCCCGGTGTGCGAAGGGTGCGCAGGCGTTGAAAACCCACCCGAAATCCTGCTACAATGCAAGGCTGTTACCGACCCAGGCGCGTAGCTCAGCTGGTTAGAGCACCACCTTGACATGGTGGGGGTCGTTGGTTCGAGTCCAATCGCGCCTACCAATTTCGACGTAAGTCGTTGACGTGGTTTCGGAAAGTGCGCCGCCACGGCGATCAAAGTGGCCTTGAAAAGGCGTTGATTGTTTTGCACTGGAGAAAACCCGTGGCGACCTCTCTCAAGACCCTCATCGAGGGCTGTTTCAGCTGTACAGTCGCCTGATGGCATGATCTTCAAAACGGCAATTCGGTTTGCCTGAGGTGTTTGGAGTCACTCATCTGTCTGGATTTGCAGCATGTCCCCTACCATGGACTCGACGACCCCTTTCAGCGGTCTGAGGAAACTTCTGCACGGGAGCATCTGTGGCCTGGCCTGTTGTCTGGGGGGATTGAGCAGCCTGCACGCCAGTCCGGTGTACTCGGACAAGGCCACCCAGACTTGTGTGGCTCAGGCCACATCCGATTCGCCCAGCCTCTCTGGGTACGCCATTTTGGGCTGCGTGGGTCTTTCATCGCAGCGCTGCATGGCGCTCCCAGGCGGGGACACCACGGTGGGCATGATCGATTGCCTGCAGGCTGAATGGGGCTATTGGGACCGGCGTCTCAACACGGCCTATGCCCGCCGCATGGCTGCAGCACGTTCAGAAGATGCGGCCATGAGCGGTATTCGGGCCACCACGGTTTCACTGGCCGATCGTCTCCAGGCCATGCAGCGGTCCTGGATGGCCTATCGGGATGCCGCCTGTCTGTATGAACAGGCCCAATGGCTGGGCGGTACTGGCGGTGGGCCGGCCACGATGGCCTGCCACCTGCACGAAACGGCGCGGCAGGCGCTGAGGCTGGAGGGTTGGTGGTCACCATGAAGCTTTGGCTCACTTGCTCGTTTGCAAGTCTGCTCGGTGTTGCCCTATCCCCCGTGCAGGCCCAGGTACCCCACCAGCCAATGGTGCCGTTCATCTCGGCCATCCCGGGCCCGTTTGTCATGCCTCCCATGCCCGCATGGCAGACCGATGCTCGCCAATGCACATGGCATTGGCGCGAGGGGGGAGGGCTTGGATTGTGGGCCGAAACCTGTGACCTGTCGACCGGCAGGTGGGAGGTGGCGTGGGAGGAGCCTAAGGGTGCGTTCGTGTTGCGGCACCATGACCAAGTCCAAGCCACGGTGGTAAAGCCCTGGAGCCTGCCCATGGCAGCAGGCATGGAAGGTCTGACCCGCGCCTTGATCGGATCGGAGGCACTGCCGCCTGACGCTCCTTGCCACTGGCAACCGATAGCCCTCCGGCCTGCGCCCCGAACCATGGCTTTCTGGGTCTTGGTGCCCAACAATCCTCATGCGCTGGCACCCACCGCACAGGGTGAAGTGCCCGAACCGGTGTGTGGTGCCTATGGCGTCTCCACCCACGGCGTGCGTTACTTCATTGTCGATCTGCGCTGGTCCGGCCTGGCCGTGTCTGTGGATGAAGGGCAGGAGCGGCCGATGTTCGATGCGGCCAGCATCGTGCGCTTGCGCTGAAGCCTCAGGGCTCAGATGGCTTGAGCGCCAGGATGTCATGCGAGGATTCAAACTGGGGCTCAGGAAACTCAAGACGAAGTCGACCATCAGCCAGACGTGAGACCAGTCCCATCGTCCTGAGTCCGGCATCGGAACCCGCTGTAAACGGTCAGGCCTGCTGCCTTGCCCAGCTTGACCAGGCGACCGACCCCGTCGCCCGAGGGGTCCCAGACCGCATCGAAGGCCAGGGTGGGATGTGGCCTTGCATCCACCAGCTATTCATCTGCTCCGGCCCCTGTCCCGCTTTTCTTGCTGTTTGGTCACAAAGAAGCCTGGCGTGACAGAGTTGCCAAACGGGTTGGCGATGTAGCATCATGTCAACCAAAACTGACATGTCGGACCTGGCTGATGACGCAATGCTTGAGACCGGAATCCACTTATTCGACACCTGGGTGCTGCACCCATCCTCTGATTGGGTGATGTGTTGCACATGAAATCGCCTCAGGTCTGCAGAGGGCTGTCCCGTCGCAAGCAGGCGGTGCGCTGATGCGACGCCGCCACCTGATGCTCGGCTGCTGCGGCGCTCTGGCGGCGGGTTTGTTCACCAGCCTCGCGGCACAGGCTGCCGGTCCGATGCGCAATCCCTGCAGGGGCCCGTGGTCCGCCAGCGGAGCTGGGCAGGCGCTTGTGGAGCAAGCCTTCGATGGCGTCGATGCCGCGCGCTTGGTCGATACCCATGCCCACCTGCTCGGCACGGGCGATGCCGGTTCAGGCTGCACCATCCACCCCAGCATGCACCAATGGTGGCGGCCCGTCGAAGTGTTGCGAAGGCGAGCCATCCTCGATGCTTCCTGTGTCGCGCCAGATGCGCCCTCCATCGACCGCGCTTACGTGGAGCGTTTACAAGTACTCGCTGCCGATTTTCCGGCGGGTGCACGATGGTGGTTGTTTGCTTTCGAGCAAGCCCATGATGATACCGGCCAGCCGCGCCAGGACTGGACCACTTTCCACGTGCCTGATGCCTACGCCGCGCAGGTGGCGGCCGCATCGCCCCAGCGTTTTGCCTGGGTAGCCTCGGTGCACCCGTACCGGCCCGATGCGCTGGCCCGGCTGGACGCCGCCATCGCCGCTGGCGCGGTGGCGGTGAAGTGGCTCCCCAGCGCCATGAACATCGATCCTCGCGACTCGCGCTGTCGCCCGTTTTGCGAACGGCTCACCGTTGCGGGCCTTCCGCTGATCGTGCACTGTGGCGAGGAGAAGGCCGCGCCGGGTGCCGGGCGAGACGAACTCGTCAACCCGTTGCTGGTACGCCACCTGCTGGCCCATGGCACCAGGGTCATCGTGGCGCACTGCGCCTCGTTGGGCCGCGCGGCCGATACCGACCGGTCATCTGCACCGTGGCGGCCAGCCTTCGAGCTGTTCGCCCGGCTCATGGACGAGCCCGAGTGGCAGGGTCGCTTGTTCGCGGACATTTCGGCGGTGTTCCAGCGCAACCGCAAGCCAGAAGTGTGGCAGACCTTGATGCGGCGGCAGGACTGGCACCACCGGCTGCTGCACGGGTCAGACCATCCGCTGCCGGGCCTGATGCCTTTGTTCTCGCTGCCAGCGCTGCATCGGGCCGGGGTGCTGGGCGAAGGCGACATCGACCCGCTGAGTCGCATTCGCGAGCACAACCCGCTGTTGTTCGACTTCGTGCTCAAACGGCGTTTACGTCTGGGGGCTTCCCGTCTGCCCGCATCGCTGTTCGAAGGCTTGGCACTGTCAGCCTGAAAAGCCCAGTTGCTGCCTCATTCGTGCGGTGGTGTCTTGTGCTTTTGTCCAAGGATGATGAGTCAAGCGCCGGATTCACTTGCCCGGATGACGACTGGACGGCGGGCCAGCAGCCCGCCGCCCGCGTTCAGCCCTTGCGGTAGTTGGCCTGGATGCGCTGCATCAGGTAGTCCCCGGCCGTGATGGGCGGGTACTTGCCCCGGCTGGACTCGATCACCACATCGGTGTTGGCCTGGCAGAAAAACGCGATGCTGTAGCGCGGCCCCATGTACTCGCCCGGCAGCGGGTTGCGCACGCGGTGGAAGTTGCTCAGCAGCCGGTCGTCGCTCCAGCGCATCAGCATGTCACCGATGTTGCAGGTGATGCGGTCCTCCTGGGGCGGCACGCCGGTCCATTCCTGGGCCTCGTATTCCTTGCCCGGACAGACCTGCAGCCCGCCCTGGCCCTCGCGCTGGTACAGAATGGTCAGGCAGTTGAAGTCGGTGTGGGCGCCGCCGCGAACGTAGTCCAGCTTGTCCTGGATGTCGGTCGGTATGGCGTAGTAGTGCAACAGACGCAGCGTGCTTTGGTAGGTGTCGCGGCCCATGTCGTGGGCCTGGGTGAAGAAGTCGCGCTCAAAGCCCAGCCGGTCGGCAAAGCACGACAGCACCTTCATGCCCACCGCCCAGCTCGCCTCTTCGAATGCCTGCATGGCCGCCTTGAATCCTGGCAGTTCTTCCTCTGACGGATACAACCCGGCCATGCGCGGGCGGGTCATCTGGTAGCTTTCCTTCTGATCCGGCACCCCCGTCGAAGGGCGCACCTGTGCCAGGTTCTCCCAGCCCGAATTGCGTGCCAGGGGCCACTGCGCCTTGGTGGCTTGGGGCAGGGCAAAGAAGCGTTCGCTCCATTCAAACGCCTCGCGCACCTGCTCCAGCGGTATGCCGTGGTTGTGCAACTGGAAAAAGCCCACCTCGGTGGCGGCCCGCCAGAGCTGTTCGGTGATGTCTTCGCGGCGGGCCTCGAAGTCGGACAGGTCGATCACGGGGACCAAACGGGCGGTGGTTTCGCAACCGGCATCGCCCATGCGGGCTTCCTTGCGAAGTTCTTCGAGTTCGTAGTCGATGGCAGCGGTCATGCAGCACTCCTGAAGATGTTGAGGTGAAACATTTCAAGAGCAATTTCCCGCCGCCATGACAAACGACTGAACGCTTCTACTCTCGTTGATCAACGTGCAAACATCGTGCCAGGTTCGATGCACCAGATCGGGGCCTGCAGCCCGGGTCTGGATTGGCACAGAACTTGTTAGCCACGCCAGCCAGAGTAGAAGCGTTCAGCCATCGCCGTCGGCGGTCGCCCGGAAATTGCTCAGAGGGTCCGCCTGTGCATCCAGGCAGGCGGGCATACGTTCAGACTGTCTTTCGGAGCCGCACCATGTTACGCCGTCATTTTCTGGTCTCTTCCACCGCCGCCGCCGCTTCATTGGCCATGCCGTTTGTGCATGCCCAATCCACCGGCAAGTTGACGCCCCTGAAGTTCACCCTGGACTTTCGCATCACCGGGCAGACCTCTCCCTTCTTTCTGGCCCAGCACAAAGGCTACTACCGCGACGAGGGGCTGGACGTCAGTATCGATGTGGGCGCAGGTTCGGTCGCTTCGATCACTCGGATTGCCAGCGGTGTGTACCAGATGGGGCTGGGCGACATCAGCTCGCTCATCGAATTTCAGGCGGCCAACCCACCCGTGGTGCAGGCGGTCTACCAGTACTACAACCGTGCACCGTTTGCGATCATCGGTCGCAAGGACCGGGGCATCACCAGCGACTTTTCCAGCCTGAAGGGCAAGAAAATTGCGGCCGCTGCGGTGGAGTCTACCCGGCGCGCCTGGCCCATGGTGGCCAACAAGCTGCGCCAGGGGCCGGATCTGTTCGAGTGGGTGACGACCGATTTCAGTGCGCGCGACAACGTCATGGTGCGCGGCGATGTCGATGGCGCCACTTACTTCCACGACTCGGCCGTGTCGCTGTTTGCCCGCATGAACCCTCAGGAACTCAGCGTGTTGCGCTACACCGATGCCGGCGTGAACCTGTACGGCAATGCCATCCTGGCCAGCAATGCGCTGATCACCCAGCAGCCCCAGGTGGTCGCGGCCTTTCTGCGCGCCACCAACCGCGCGATTGTGGAGACGCTGGCCGATCCGCTGCCCGCCATGGCGGCCACCAAGGTGCGTGAGCCCATCCTGAACGACAAGATGGAACTCGACCGCTGGAAGCTCACCGCCGAGTACGTGGCTGCCAAAGACACCCGTTCTCACGGTCTGGGCGATGTGCTCAAGTACACGCTGGAGCAGCAGGTGGATCAGGTGGTCGATGTCTTCGGACTCAAAACCCGCCCCAGCGTAGAAGGCGTGTTTCACCGCGGCATGTTGCCTGTGGCGGCCGAACGCAAGGTGCAGGCGTGACGGCAGCATTGCCCAAGGAAAACCTGATCGACGAAGCCGACGCACGCTACTTGCGCGTGGCGATCGGCATGTCGCGCGTGGCGCGGGAACGGGGCAACCGCCCCTTTGGCGCCACCATCGTGGCCGCCGACGGGCAGGTGCTGGCCGAGGTCTGGAACAGCAATGTCGAGACCGGCGACTGCACCGCCCACGCCGAGGTCAACGCCATCCGGGCGGTGAGCCCGCACCACAGCCGCGAGGTGCTGGCCGGCGCCACCTTGTATTCGTCGGCCGAGCCCTGCGTGATGTGCGCTGGCGCCATTTTCTGGAGCAACATCGGCCGGGTGGTCTATGGCATCGATGCGCAGCGCTTGCGGGTGTTTCGGGGCGAGCGACCGGAGCAACGCGACGCCGAACTGTCGTGCCGTGACGTGTTTGCGGCCTCGCCGCACCCGATCGACTGTGTGGGGCCGGCGCTGATCTTGGAAGCCAGCGAACCGCATGAGGGCTTCTGGAAGGTGTGATTTCCCGGTGTCAACGAGCCAGGGGTGACCCGTCCACTTCGGAAAAACCTGAATCACATTGAACCTTTGGCTGCTTTTTTCGATGTGTCCGGGGGATTAGCATTTCATTGGGTTGTGCATAGTGCATGGCCCTATTTGAAAGGCAGTCTCATCATGAGAACCTATCTCACCAACAGTCCGCAGGCGGCGACGCGCCTGCTTGCGATGGTTCTGGTGTCCGATGGCAATTACGCCCTGTCCGAAATCCGGGCGCTGGACCAGTTGGAAGCCTCCCGCCGCCTGGGCTTGACCGCCGAAGAGATCAAATCCGTGATCGACCAGTTCTGTCTGGATTTGTTGAATGCCCATCATGGGGAGTGGACGGGCTCGGCCCAGATGGACCCATCCACCCGGCAGGCCCTCTTCAACGAGGTGCAAGATCCTGCCTTGAGGCGCGAAGTCTTGCAGCTATCGAGGGATCTGGCCCAGGCCGACGGACACCTGGCCGACGGCGAGATGGCCATGCTGGACGCCATGGAAAGGTCGTGGCGTGGCGAATCGGCGGAGCTGGGGCGTTGATCAACGTGGCTGCGCCCTCATGGATTGGAGAATGACATCATGAAATGGTTGATCTGGATCGCGTTTGCGCTGCTGATCAGTTTGTGGACGGGCCTGGTGGCCGTGACCGTGCAATTGACCGACTGGCTGCTCCAGGCCATGGCAACGGGCCAGGCCACTGACGTGGCGGGTCTGGTCAGTCAATGGCCGCTACCGGCCTGGTTGGCCGCCTGGGGGGGAACCGCCTGGCTCGAAGCCCTGCAAGCCACGCTCGCGGGCTTCCTGCAATGGGTTGGCGACTGGTTGCCCGCAGCGGCCGGCCTGATGGGCTGGCTGACCCCACTCATGTGGGTGGTCTGGGGGCTGGTGGCCCTGTGCATGGTGGCTGTGGCAGTTCTGGCTCACTGGCTGGTGGGTCGAATCAATCCCAGCGTGACTCGGCTTCGCGGCGGGTGAATTCCACCATCTGACCGCCCACCAGCAACTGACGGATGCGCCAGGGTACGCCCAGCGCATCCAGTTCCACGAGCCCGATGCCGCTGCCGTTCAGCAGCCGTCGGCCATGCCGTGTCCCTTCGGGTTTGCGGGGAATCACTCGCATGTGCCTGCGGCGTGTGAACCAGTTCAAAGGCGAGCGTGTGGCGTAGAGCCAGCGATTTGCCACATCGAGTGCATCCAGCAGCCGGGCCGGGAAGGTATTTCGCAAGCCACTGCTGGATATCTGCCAGATATCGGGTCCCCGAACCCGGCCACGCAACTCGACGTCGTAAACGAAAGAATAGTGGACGTCACCGGAAAGGACGACGAAATGCTGTGGTGTCTTCGGGTGGCGAAACACGTTGAGAATGGCCGTGCCCGAACCGGGGTGAGCCATCCAGTTCTCGGCATCCACCATCAGGGAGCGCCCGAACCAGGTGAACAGCCGCTGGATGACCTCAATCAGTTTCACGCCAAAGATCGGCGCTGGAGAAGCCACCAGCACGGCGGGCAAGCCCTTGAGTGTCTGTTGCAGATCGGTCAGCGCCTCCCAGTCCATCAGACCGGATGGCTGGCGCGCAGCCGTCTCTGAGCGCCATCTCTGGGTTCGCGTATCCAGTACCACCAGTGGTGGGTCGGTTGGCCAGGTGTAGTGCCATTGACCGAAACGCAGCAGCTGGTCGATCACCTCATCATGATCGTTTCCCCCAGGCGACTCAAGCGTGCGCTGGACAGGTCCAAGGCAGGCTTCAAACACATGCGGCTGATTGCCCCATGCCTGGCAGATCAGATAACCGACCAGGGCATTGCCGATCACCCGTCTCGAGAACGGGTGGCCATACGCCACCTCTTCCCACTCTCGACTCAGATTCCAGTCATCCGTGATGTCGTGATCATCAAAAATCATGGCCGAAGGCAGGTGGGCCAGCACCCTTTGCACGGCCGGCAGTCCGCAAACAAATGCCTCCAGACATTCCCTCTCGTTGTCGTACCGCTTGCGGCGGCTGGGATCCAGCGCGGCGGGCGGCTCCAGGCTCAACAGGGGCCACAGGGCAGGCGACCACACCAGCAGGTACATGGCCAGCACCTCACCCAGCGTGATCAGGTGGTTGTGTGCACTGTCGGTGGTGAACACGGGTTTTTCAACACCGCCAAAGAGCAGCTCGATCAAGGCGAGATTGCGGGGGTGTCGCGGCAGCAACCGTTCGCGTTGGTAAAACCCGGCCGGATGTCGGTACAGCTCACTGGCCCTGTCTGTGTCGGGTAAGGCGCCGTGCGGCAGCGACTCGTCAGGCAGTCCCAGCAGGTCAATGACCTGGTGAATCGCGTGAAGCATGGGCCCGGCCACATCGTCCGCGTACACCTGATCCCCGGTCATCATGACAAAAGAGGGCCAATTGGGCAGGCGTGGTCCGGCAGGATCCCCCTCGCTGCATGCAGACTCAGGGTGCGCAGTCTGAGCCAGCAGACGTTCGAGCCAGCGATCCGCCTCGGCCAGGCCATCACCACCTTCATGGTGTGGCTTGCGGCAAGAGCCGTGGAGCAGACTCCTGACCCTGGCGGGCAGCACAAAACCGGGCGAGGTTTTCCCTGGGTAGGTCAGCTGAGGGCATGCGACCGATCCATCGGTCCACTGGTCATCGGCATCTGTGAAAGCCTGACAGGACCAGGAGTAAGCGATCCAGCGGTCCTGAGGCCAGGGGTCCGCCCAATGGAGATCGACCAGCAGGAAATGCAGCCTCTCGCCGGCGGACAGAAGATGGCAGCCCGCTTCCCCAGGCGTCAGCGTGAAGACGTGTTCGGCGCCGCCTTCCACCTGGAAGCGCCAGCGCAAACGCATGGGCGATGTCACGGCCAGCCAGCAGACGAATCGGGTGGGTGTGCACTGTCGAAGGAGGGGGCCCGCCAGCAACCACGGAAGTGAATTCATACGAGCAGGGCCGCCACGAATATGCCGAGCATGACGAAGGCAAGCACCACTTTGGCGATCAGTCCCAGCATCATGCCGATCCAGGTGGCCAAACCCACCTGTGCCGCTCTGAGACGGTTTTTCTGGGCCAGGTACTCGCCCACCGCGGCTCCTGCCAGTGGCATGAAGAGGACGCCCACCAGACCCATGAACAAACCGGCCACGGTGCCGAGCGCCGCGCCGATCAGGGCCTGTCGGCTGGCTCCCACTTTCTGGGCGCCCAGGAGACCGGCCACATAGTCGAGCGCCCAGGCCAGCAGCGCGAGCAGCGTGATCACGCCCACGGTGATCGTCCCGACGCGGGTGAAGTCGTCGATCCAGGCCCCCAGCACGATACCGCCCCAGATCAGCAGCGTACCGGGCAGGATGGGCAGAATGAGGCCCGCCAGGCCGATGACGATCAGCGCAACCGACAAGATCCAGAGCAGGGTGATGTCCATCTGGTTATGGTATCCGGTAGGCCGGTTCGGTTCCCGGCTCTCCGCAAAGCGGGTCCGATGGTTAAGATGGCGGCCTGAGAGGATTCCGATGTCTGCTGTTTTTCCCATGGACGATCTGGGCGCCGATGGCCTGCCTTTCTTGCCTGACCGCGAGATGGCGCAACTGCGTGTGCCGCCCCATTCCATCGAGGCCGAGTCGAGTGTGCTGGGCGGTTTGCTGCTCGACAACAATGCCTGGGACCGGGTCGCCGATCTGGTCACCGACAAAGACTACTACCGGCACGAACACCAGCTGGTCTATGCCGCGATGGCGGCGCTCATCAATGCCAACAAGCCCGCTGACGTGATCACGGTGTTCGAGCAACTTCAGAGCCAGGGCAGGGCAGAGGAGGTGGGGGGGCTGGCCTATCTCAATTCGCTGGCCCAGTACGTGCCGAGTGCGGCCAACATCCGCCGCTACGCCGAAATCGTTCGCGAGCGTGCGATTCTCCGCAAGCTCATTTCGGTGAGCGACGACATTGCCACCAACGCCTTCAATCCCAAGGGCAAGCCCGTTGCCAACATCCTGGACGAGGCCGAACAGAAAATCTTCAACATCGGTGAAGAAGGCTCGAAGATGAAGCAGGGGTTCCAGTCCATGGATACCCTGGTCGTCAGCCTGCTGGATCGCGTCCAGGAGATGGCCGACAACCCCAACGACATCACCGGTGTGCCCACGGGCTTCATCGACCTCGACCGCATGACGGCTGGGCTGCAGGCGGGTGATCTGGTGGTGCTGGCCGCCAGGCCCAGCATGGGAAAGACCGCATTCGCGATCAACATCGCCGAGCACGTGGCCCTGAACGAAGGGTTGCCGGTGGCGGTGTTCTCCATGGAAATGGGCGCGGCGCAGCTGGCGGTGCGTATCGTAGGGTCGATCGGCCGCATCAACCAGGGCCACCTGCGCACGGGCAAGCTCAGCGACGACGAATGGCCGCGCCTGACGGAGGCCATCGAAAAGCTCCGCAATGTGTCGCTGCACATCGACGAAACGCCGGGCCTGACACCGAGCGAATTGCGGGCCAACGCCCGTCGTCTGGCCCGCCAGTGCGGCAAGCTGGGCCTGATCGTGGTCGACTACCTGCAACTCATGAGCGGCTCGCAATCGGACGGCGAAAACCGCGCCACCGAACTGGGCGAAATCTCTCGCGGCCTCAAAGCCCTGGCGAAGGAATTGCAGTGCCCGGTGATTGCGCTGTCGCAGCTCAACCGATCGGTCGAAACCCGCACCGACAAGCGCCCCATGATGTCGGACCTGCGCGAATCCGGCGCCATCGAGCAGGACGCCGACATCATCATGTTCATCTACCGCGACGAGTACTACACGAAGGACGCCTGCAAGGAACCTGGCGTGGCCGAGATCATCATCGGCAAGCAGCGTAACGGCCCCACCGGGACCGTCAAGCTGGCTTTCCTGAACACACTCACGCGCTTTGAAAGCCTGGCGGGGTATTCGGACGACTTTTAACGTGCGGAAGGATTAGGGTGGAGGTGTGTACAGCTATGGGTGAGGGGATATGGGCGTGCAGAGGTGAGATTTTTCGGCCTGCAGCCGTCTGTAGCTTGCTCGGGGAGAGGTCGGCTTGAGGCTGATTGCGTCATAGCCCTGATTTCTGACCAAACACATACAGAGCAGCTGTGTAGAAACGCTGCTCAACCATCCTCCGCACCGCGCCGACACGCCCTTCAGTTTCAGACGGCCTCGATCGGACCAGGAGTCACTTGAATAGCTGCACAAGGTGCTCCAAGCAGGCGCGTATACGTGGCAGGCGTTGACGATCCGGGAGCATTAGTGCCCACACCGGCACCGGCGTGGATTGGAACTCCTGCGTAAGCAGGCGCCGAAGAGTGGAGCCATCCGGAGCCTTTGCCATTTTCACCGGCAGGTGCGCGATGCCAAGACCTTCGGCGGTCATCTGCGCGAGTGTCGCGGTGCTGCTCGCGCGCATGCGGCTGTTGGCAATCAGGACTCGTCCGTCTGCAAAGCGCAGCCGGTTGAGCACCGGGTGCTCGCAATTGGCCAGCAGTGTGTGCGCCATCAGGTCTTCAGAACAGCAAGGTGTGTCGCGGCCCTGGAGGTACGCCACACTGGCGTACAGACCGGTGTCGATCTCGCCCAGCTTTCGCGCGACCAACGACAGGGCGGTCGGATTGCCGGTGCGAATGGCGATGTCGATGCTCGAGCGAGCCAAGTCTACAAGGCCGTCCTCAACCAGCAAGTCAAGTCCGAGCTGAGGATGACGCTTGACCAAGTGAGGCAGCGATGGCGCCACCCAATGCTGGGCGATCGCGGAACTAAGGCTCACGCGAACACAGCCGCTCACCTGGCGCCTGCTGTGCGAAAGATCCGCCTCAAGATCGCTCCGGGTTTCGAGCACCTTCTGGCAAAAGGCCAGAAAAGCCTCACCGTCTTGCGTGAGTGAGATGCCTCGTGTCGAGCGCCGAAACAACTGAGCGCCGCAGGCACTCTCGACGCGGGCGACGGCGCGCGAGATCTGGCTCACGGGTACGTCTCTTTCGCGAGCAGCCAACGACAAGGTGCCCAGAGCCGCTGTACGCGCGAACACCGTCAGGTCGGCGAGGCTAAGGTTGTCCATCGCTTAATGATAGTCGGTCGGCCCTTGCGCCGGCCGCAAACCGGCCTTGCACCGCGAGCCATTCCCGTGCATTACCGCGCTGCCTAGACTTCTGCATCTCCCATACAGGACTAACTTATGCCACTGACCCACCTCTCAGTCCCTGCCCACTTGAACGCCCGGCAAGTGCGTGGCTTGGCCGACGCTGTGCACGATGCTCTCGTTGAATGTTGCGACGTACCGCAAGGCGATCGGTTCCAATTGGTCTCACGTTTCGAAAGCGACCACCTGATCCTCGACCCGACTTTCGGCGACGTGCAACGCACGGCCGACGCCTGCGTGATCGAGATCACATTTCTTTCAGGGCGCACCGACGCGCAGAAGCGATGGTTTTACAGAGACCTGGCAGCGCGAGCGGTCGGCATCGGCTTCGCGCAAGACGACCTGGTGGTTGGGCTTGTGGAGAACGGAGCGATTGACTGGTCGCTCGGAAAGGGTCGGGCGTACGTCGACAAGTGACTAGAAGGCGCCCTTTCGTCGTCGAGTGAGTTGGTGGGCGAGCTGCCCCGACTTGGCGTCACTCCAGCTATCGTCCGTTCATGAAGGGTTCCGTGTGGCCGATAGCGGGCCATTGCGACCAAGGGCTGGCTGGCTGCCCTCGCTGCACACTCCGTTCAGTCGATGCGACGATGTCTGTTTAAGGCTGAACGGAGTCACTCGGGGACGTCGATGATGTGTGATTGCGACGGTCACCTGCGGTCATTCAGTGTTCGGCCAAGCGAACGACCGCTTCACCTACAAGACCGGGTGCTTGCCAGTGGATGGCACAAAGCCATCGGTGAAGGACCAGTTTCGCATAGGGCGAAGTGGCACTCTCGACCCAAAGCGGGCAATCACTGGCTTGGAAAACGGTCGATCAACGATGAAGGCGTGCGCGTTTTGAAGGTGACTCCATTACCTGTGCTTCCACCTTGTTTGCATCGCCAATTGCAGGACTTTTTCAACACCACATTGGGGTTGCTCATCACACACTCTATCGAAATAGCCAGCAAGCCAAACGTACTTGGCAAACACGTCCTCGGGACAGTCGGTCTTTCGTGCCATTTTGAGAATCAGGTCACGCACCGGGCCGAGATGGGTTTGCCACCGCTGTGGATCAGTGAAGAAGGGATTGCCCATAAACGGCGGCAAGAAATTGAAGAACAGGTAGCTGTCAGGGCTTGGGGCCCAGGGAAGAGCGCCACTTGCATCTCTGCCTTCCCACTCCACGGAAAGCTCCCTAGAGAGGATCACTCGAGGAGTCGAGGCAAATCTGCTCTCCAAATCGTATGCCTGGATTAGCCCCGGGCCAAACACTAGGTTCCCATCATGAAATATCTCTCCCCGTGTGACGCCGCCGCGAAGAAGATGTTCAGAAGCAATAAGATTGGACGTCAGTACTTGAAGGGCGGTTTGAAGAACTTCTTTGCCCTGGGCGCTATCTTCAACACTGATGACTAGAGAATCCGAAAACTGAGTCATTACTGGATTCCCAGGCCACCTCATGTCCTTGGGTAACGATTCACTCAATGAATTGAAGTGATTTGCGACCCAACGCAGTTGAGCCAAGGTCTTCCCCAGCGCCTTTACAAGGCCGTCTCCGCCTCGACTGATTGCACTCTTCCAGCCCAATATGTCAAGGAACGCAACGATGCGAGTTTCGTACCGAAGACTAGCTTCAAATCGCGCGGCCTCGTCGGCTTGACGTTTTGCCTCGGCCTCTCTTTCTGGCGCACCGGCATCCCACTCAGCCTTTTGAGCATTTGCCTGAGCATCCTCCTCATCTGTGTACTCGAGGGGTAATCCCCCCGAAATGCATCGAGCTGAGAAGTAGACTCACGCGGTCATGGCCAACCGCTGTTTGGGGGTGATCCCGCCCAAGGCCATGTTTGGGCGTTCATGGTTGTACATCCACATCCAG